>MDTF01003513.1_pt1 | contig 16473 bp, 20 predicted proteins | sample 811191 | NCBI WGS metagenome assembly MDTF01 (sample SAMN05326649, study PRJNA326480) | marine metagenome | isolation source: seawater | place: Southern Ocean | collected 2011 | reverse complement strand
GCCATTACTTTTCGGACACGTTACAAGAACACCGAGACGCAGTGAATAAGTATCAGTTGGAGCAACGTGCGGAGAATTATCGGTCTGCACCAAACTAATTTGAAAGTTCAAAGTAGGTTTTAAATGCACGGCAAATTCATCACTATCGAAGGCACTGAGGGTGTCGGTAAGACGACCAATATTGAATTTATTCAAGGTTGGTTGCTGGAGCATGATATCGACTTTGTGGCTACCCGAGAACCTGGTGGTACCCCGTTAGCTGAGCAGATCCGCCAGTTATTGTTAACCCCTGGTAATGAAAAAATCTGCGATAGCGCCGAACTACTACTGATGTTTGCTGGCCGAGCGCAGCATTTAAATCAAGTGATAGAGCCTAGTTTGGGTGCAGGTAAGTGGGTTATTTGTGATCGATTTACTGACGCGACGTACGCCTACCAAGGTGCAGGCAGAGGAATGGACAGCTCCCTGATCAAACATTTAGAGCATTTAGTTCAAGGTGCTTTACGACCTGATTTAACTTTAATTTTGGATATACCCGTAGAGATCGGTCTCAAACGAGCTAGCGATCGAAGTGCACCTGATAGATTCGAGCAAGAGCAGGTCGAATTTTTTGAGAGAGTACGGCAGGGGGATCTCGATACGGCGAAAGAAGATCCTCAGCGCTGCGCAGTGATCGATGCTTCGCAATCTCTTGAGAAGGTTCAGCTGGACATAAAGTCCGTATTGGAGGCTTTTCTGGTCAAGACCAAGGTGGTTGCTTGATGGGTTATGAAACGGCGACTTTAGCGCTGCCTCTCCCTTGGCAAAAAGAAGTCTGGGATCGGTTCAATCATGCCGTAGAAGTTGACCGACTTCCCCATGCACTTTTACTTCATGGGTCCAATGGCGTTGGTAAAAGACGACTAGCGATCACTTTCGCTCAGCGGATGCTGTGTGCCGCGAAGGCCAATCAATATGCTTGTGGGACTTGTAAGGCTTGTAAATTACTACTTGCGGGCTCCCACCCTGATCTATCTATTCTGGAGCCTGCTGAAGAGGGTAAAAAGATTCTGGTAGATGATGTCCGTAAGTTATGTACAAAATTAAATACTACAGCGCAGCAAGGTGGCTGGAAAATCGGCCTCATCTTGGACGCTGATGCCATGAATATAAATGCGTCTAATGCGTTACTAAAGAGTCTCGAAGAGCCTCAGGGTAAGACCTTACTCATCTTGATTAGCGACAGGTTACATGCTTTGCTACCGACCATAAGAAGCCGCTGTCAAAAGCAATATCTGCCGATCCCGAACGTTGGTATAGTGACCGACTGGCTTACTGAGGTGTCTGGAAATAGCGCAGATGTATCCAAGGCTATCGAGGTTTCAAACGGTTGTCCGTTACTTGCCTTGCACAATATCGAGTCGGGCACGCTCGGGATGCGCCAAGATTTTGAGAGCGTCATTGAGGGGGTCGCAAATGGGTCCATGTCTTCAGTTGATGCCGCGCAAAAATGTGCTAAATTAAACGGCAATAATCTTGTTGAGTGGTATATGAATTATCTGCATAGACTGGCGACAAATGAAGGGCAGGGAGGCGCGGACTTAAGCTTGTTTCATTTTCAAGACAGGTTAGTTTCTGCTAGAAAGTTACTACTCTCTCAATCTAACGTTAACCAGCAACTACTGCTAGAAGGATTGTTTATGGATTGGGCACAATCGTCTAGTTCACGAAATAACTAAAAGAATCGTTAATTTATGTGTCTTAAAGTCTAAAATTAATTTAATGGAGGAGTTGGCAAATGGAGAAGAATAAGCTGGGACTTACGACCAAACGAATAGTGGGCGACATACTTGTCGATAGTGATAGCTATTCATGTTCTTTAAATATTAAGAATCAAAATGAGCTACATCAGCATTTTATGCCCTTTGTGAAAGGCGGCGGTTTTTTCGTCCCCTCTAAGCATTCATTCTCGCTTGGCGATGGGGTGCAGTTACGTTTGTCGCTGTTCTTAGCCGAAGACTTGATAGTAATTGAGGGAAAGGTTATCTGGGTAAGCTTTAATGGAGATTCCAGCCTAGACAGTCAAGGCGTTGGTGTTCAGTTAAGTGCATCAGAGAGCGAGATAGTAACGACAATTAAATGTCTGTTGGATGATATGCCTCAAAACCATAAGTCCACACTGACTATGTGAAAGAGTTCATCCTAGTTGTTTTTGCCACAATAACTGAAATAATGGCGCAAAAGTTTCGTTGACTGTTTAAAATAGCCCAACATTAATGAGCAAGCCGAAATAATTTAGTTTAGAGAGTTATCGATGAGTACTAATCAAGAGCCGATGTTGCCATTTATTATCAGGACATTCCCCGTTGGGCCGCTGCAATGTAATTGCTCGATTATTGGCGACAGGATATCAGGCAAGGCGCTAGTGGTTGATCCGGGTGGTGACGCAGAGAAAATCTTAGGGTTGCTGACAGAACTTAACCTTAGCGTTGTGGCGATAATTCATACCCACGCTCACCTTGATCATATTTTAGCCTCTGGTGAGATCAAGGCAGCAACTGGAGCGCCGATTTATCTCCATGAAGGCGACCAATTTTTATGGGATATGGTTGAACAGCAATGTGCCATGTTTGGCGTTCCAGAGGTCAAGCTTCCTGCTCCAGACGGTCATCTCATAGATGATCAAGCACTTAATTGCTGCGGAGGGGTCGCAATTCATACCCCGGGCCATACGCCTGGTTCGATTAGTTTTTGGTTTGAAGAGTACAAGACCTTGATTGCAGGAGATACTCTATTTCAGGGCAGTATTGGCCGGACAGACCTTCCCGGTGGGAATTACGACCAAATTGTAACCTCAATTAAAGATCGAATATATTGCCTTGATGATGACGCCGTAGTGGTTACAGGGCATGGACCTAATACAATTCTCGGCCAAGAAAAAGTGAGCAACAGCTTTGTTAGGGCCTAGTCCTGATAAATGCTAATCCAAATAAATATGAGGAATATCAAATGAAACAGCAACTGGCCAACATGCTAGAGCTACAAAATGACATGAATAGTAAGGTTCATGCAGACTGGCGCGAGCAGGATTTTGAATGGTATCGCGCGATATGGGTCGAAAGTGCAGAATTGCTGGATCATTACGGTTGGAAGTGGTGGAAGAAACAAACCCCCGACGTTGATCAGATCGCTCTTGAACTTGTCGATATCTGGCACTTCGGTTTGAGCCTGCTGTTACTAAAGGGCCATTCGGTTGAGGACATAACGGCTATCGTGGAGAGCGAATTCTCCAACCCTAAGTCCAGTGGCGATTTTGCAGCTGACCTTGAGCAATTCACTGAGACGACCCTATCGACTAAGGATTTTGATCTGTCTGGATTTGCGCGTTTAATGGCCGGCATCAACATGGACTTTGAGACACTATATATCGGCTATGTGGGTAAGAATGTGCTTAATTTTTTCCGTCAGGACCATGGATATCAAGATGGAAGTTATCAGAAGCTGTGGGGAGGCACTGAGGACAACGAGCATCTCGTCGATATTGTTGCGCAGCTAGATACCTCCGCTGAAGATTTTAAGGACGAACTTTACCAAAGAATGGAAAAACGATACAAAGAATTACACAGCTGATTGCTAAGAGCCTTCTATTTAGTTACTTAATAGTGTCAATAGCTAACTCTAGTTATGCTTTTTACGGATGACGATTTATAATGCCGTTCAAATTTTTAAACCCAACTATTATTATCGGAGATAAACTGTGACTTTACCCGTTCGTGTTACCGTTACCGGTGCAGCAGGTCAGATTAGCTATTCCCTGTTGTTTCGCATCGCTGCTGGCGAAATGCTTGGCCCTAAGCAGCCTATTATTTTGCAAATGCTTGAAATTACACCAGCCCTTGAGGCGTTGAAAGGCGTAGCCATGGAATTAGATGACTGCGCATTTCCGCTTCTTGCAGGTATGATTTGTACTGATGATGCGGCGGTTGCATTTAAAGACTCCGATTACGCCCTGTTGGTTGGCGCTCGTCCTCGTGGGCCTGGTATGGAGCGTAAAGATCTGCTAGAAGCTAATGCAGCGATATTCTCAGCTCAAGGGAAGGCGCTGAACGACAATGCCTCTAAAGAGATTAAAGTGTTGGTCGTGGGTAACCCCGCTAATACCAATTCATTGATAGCTCAGCGTAATGCGCCTGATATCAACCCTCGCCAGTTTACCGCGATGACTCGTTTAGATCACAATCGCGCGATGAGCCAGATTGCTAGCAAGACAGGCACTACCATTAATGATGTAACTCACATGACAATTTGGGGTAATCATTCCGCGACACAGTACCCTGATTTACACCAAGCCAAAGTCAACGGCCGACCAGCCATCGATATGGTCGACCAGTCGTGGTATGAAGACGACTTCATACCGACCGTTCAGCAGCGTGGGGCAGCAATTATTGCCGCTCGTGGCGCGTCAAGTGCAGCCTCTGCAGCCAATGCCGCTATTGCGCACATGCGCACTTGGGCATTGGGCACAGCCGACGGCGACTGGGTTAGCATGGGTGTTTACAGCGATGGCAGCTATGGCATTGCTGAAGGGCTAATCTACTCATTTCCATGTACCTGTAAAGGTGGTGACTGGGCTATCGTTCAAGGTTTAGACATTAATGACTTCTCGCGTGCAAAAATGACTGCGACAGAACAGGAACTGACCGAAGAAAGAGATGCGGTTCAGCACTTATTGCCATAGTGTTAACTGACGTGTGTTAAATGAAAACGCCACTGAAGTAACACTCAGTGGCGTTTTTATATAAACCTCTAGATACATGCAATATAAGGCAGTCTGACGCTGTTTTTTGTCGCATTGAGTTGGCAAAATTTGTTACAGTCTGAAACTCATTTAAAACCACTATTAAGGTGACTCTGTGGCATTTTCAAGCGTAGGTGATCAAGCGCCGTCTTTTACTCTCTTAAACCAGCGGGGCGAGAAGGTTTCGTTGGTTGATTTTGTAGGCAAAAAGAATATCGTATTATATTTTTATCCCAAAGCAATGACTCCAGGCTGCACGGTCCAAGCTTGCGGTATTCGTGATAGCTATAGCCAATTTAATGACTTAGATACCGTCGTGCTGGGGGTAAGCCCCGATTCCGTTGCTCGTCTTGTTAAGTTTGAGGATAAGCAGGAGCTGAATTTCATTCTTTTGTCGGATGAAGATCACAGTATGATTGAAAGTTATGGGGCCTGGGATCTTAAAAAGTTCATGGGGCGCGAATATATGGGCGTTTTGCGCTCTACATTTATTATTGATAAGCAAAGTAAGATTGTTCATGTTATGGGAAAGGTGAAAACCAAAAGCCATCATGAAGATACGCTAGACTGGATTAAACAAAATCTGGGGTAACCCTCGCTAAAAGCTGCTCTTTTAAAGATCAGATTAAAATACTAAAGGAAATAAAAGATGTTATTTGTATCAAATGCCTACGCTCAAGCGGGCGCCGCTGGTGAACCAAACCCAATGATTACTATTTTAATGTTTGCAGGCCTATTTGCTTTCATGTACTTCCTCATTATTCGGCCTCAGCGTAAGCGACAAAAAGAGCACAACGATCTTGTTGGTGCCTTGGGGAAAGGCGATGAAGTGGTAACAACGAGTGGAATGTTAGGGAAAATTACCAAGCTAGAGGGCGATTATGTTGTTCTTGAGGTGAGTAACAATCTGGAGCTTAAGTTCCAAAAGGTTGCTGTTCATGCAGTTTTGCCTAAGGGTACTATCAAGGCTATCTGACTTTTAGATTTTGGATGGGTTCTCATTGGTCTCATTGCAAGCCCTCTAAACAGGTGCATTAGCCCTGAGTGACTATCCAAATAGAACTATTGCGTGGGTCATTACTTTTCAGCTAGAGGAATTGTCCGCAGGTTTAGAGCAGCCTCTAATATTAATAAAAAGGGATGGGTATGTTTGAGCAAATTATTGATATCGTAAATGGTTTTGTCTGGGGTCCAGTGATGTTGACGCTATTATTGGGTACGGGCATCTACCTTACTATCGGCCTTAAAGGAATGACTATAAGCCATATTCCCTATGCATTTCGTCAGCTTTTTAAAGGTCGAAAGGGCACTGGTGAAGGCGAAATTACCCCCTTTAATGCCTTGATGACATCATTGTCTTCAACCATCGGCATGGGCAACATAGCCGGTGTGGCTACTGCCATTGGTTTGGGTGGGCCAGGAGCGCTTTTTTGGATGTGGTGTGCTGCTTTCGTTGGCATGGCTACTAAATACGCAGAAGCGGTTCTGGCAGTCAACTACCGAGAAACCGATGAATTTGGGCGTAAAGTGGGCGGCCCTATGTACTATATTAAAAATGGCTTGGGTGCGAACTGGAAGTGGCTGGCAATGGCCTTTGCTCTGTTCGGATCTTTGGCGGGTTTCGGTTTGGCCAACACCGTTCAATCCAACGCGGTCTCTCAGGTGCTAGAAACTAATTTTAATGTACCGACGATTGTTAGCGGTGTGATTATGGCTGCGCTGGTCGGAGTCGTACTTCTGGGTGGCATTAAACGCATTGCGACGGTGGCGGGAAAGCTTGTGCCGTTTATGTCTCTTCTTTATATGACTGCGACACTGGTAATTCTTGTAACACATGCCTCTGACATTCCTGCGGCGGTTGCTTTAGTGGTGGACAGTGCATTTAACGGTGCTGCGGCATCGGGTGGATTCGCCGGAGCAACGCTCATGCTGGCTTTGCGTATGGGTATTGCACGGGGTATTTTCTCTAATGAAGCAGGGCTAGGGTCAGCGCCCATAGCCCATGCGGCGGCAGAGACTAATAGCCCAGTCAGACAGGGCACTATAGCAATGTTAGGCACCTTTATAGATACCTTAGTCATTTGCACGATGACGGGTTTAGTTCTGATCGTGACAGGCGTTTGGAATGGTGAACCTCAGGGCGCAGCTATGACCCTGGCGGCCTTTACGGGAGCATTACCCTTTGGCGATATTGTTTTGTCACTTTGTGTTGTATTGTTTGCGTTCACAACGATGCTGGGATGGAGTTATTACGGTGAGCGCTGTGCTGAGTTTTTACTGGGACCCAAGGTGATAATGCCATTTCGGGTGCTTTGGGTCTGTGGTATTTTTATTGGTACACAGATGAGCCTAGAGCTGGTGTGGAAAATGACCGATGCATTAAATGGATTAATGGCGATACCCAATCTTATTGCTCTGATTTTACTTGCCCCAATTGTGTTTAAGCTGACTAAAGAGTACTTTGATCAGGAGCAGCTTGAAAAAACTAAGACAGAGAATTCTGCCCAAGGTCAGTAATCTTATGAGCTCCAGTAAAAAGCCGAAACTGGTTATTGCAATTTCATCCACTGCTTTGTTTGATATGAGCGAGAGTCATAGTATCTATGAGAAAGAGGGTGTTGCGGCCTATGCAGAGTATCAACGTCAGCACGAAGATAATGTTTTAGAGCCAGGGGAAGCATTCCCTCTGGCGATTAAATTACTGGGGATCAACGATAAGTTAGGTGGAGATCCCAGGGTCGAGATTATTTTGCTCTCTCGTAATTCTGCAGATACTGGTTTACGAGTATTCAATTCTATTGCTCATCATAAGCTGGACATCTCGCGCGCAGCGTTTTCTGGTGGCACCTCACCTTATCGTTATGTCTCTGCTTTTGCCTGTGACCTTTTTCTGTCGACCAATCCCGAGGATGTTCGTAGCGCCTTAAATAATGGCGTTGCGGCGGCGACGCTACTGCCGTCTAAAAAGGGCTCTAGTGACAGCGAAGTGCTACGTTTTGCTTTTGATGGGGATGCGGTTCTTTTTTCTGACGCCTCAGAGAGAATATTTAAAGAGCAGGGGCTTGAAGCATTTACTAAAAATGAAAAAGCCTCAGCGCATACACCTCTTGATGCAGGGCCTTTTAAAGGGTTTTTGCAGGCTCTTCAGGGTCTCCAGGCTGAGTTTAGTGCAGGCGACTGTCCTATCCGCACAGCGTTGGTGACAGCTAGAGCAGCGCCGTCTCACGAGAGGGTGGTTCGTACTCTAAGAGAATGGAATGTGCGCATCGATGAGAGTTTATTTCTGGGTGGCCTAAGTAAAGGTGATTTTCTCAATTCGTTTGGGGCAGATGTATTCTTTGACGATCAGCAGTCACATTGTAGCTCGGCTAGAGAATATGTGGCCACGGGGCATGTGCCGCACGGCGTATCTAATGAGTAAGAGTGGCGGGTATTTCAGGCAATTCACGATTTGGGTTGTCAGAGCTTAAAATGTCTAAACCTCAGCGGCTTAGGTCAAACAAATATAAAGGTATGTCCGACCAGAAGATACTTCAGCTTCACATGAAAAATCTAGGCGGTGAAGACAAACATTTTTTAGACGTAGAAGTTGATATTCGGCAATTGAAAAAAGAAGCCGACTCTCGTTTATTGAAAAAGGTCCGGCCTAAACACTCTTTTTGGTACTACCTACTCTACGTATTTTTGTTCGCTTTATTTGCCGGGCGATTTCTTAGCGGTCTCTTATAAGAAGCATATGATAGATCTATTCACGGTGCAGACCCGCACCTATTGATATTTAAGCTACTATTTTTATACCTTTAGGGTATATAGTTGTGTTTTAGAGTCTCTTACTTGAGAGAGCTATTATGAAGCTTCAACAGTTGCGTTACATTTGGGAAGTAGCCCAAAATGATTTAAATATCTCGGCAACAGCGTTGGCGTTATATACATCTCAGCCTGGAGTTAGCAAGCAAATCAGGCTTCTTGAAGATGAGTTGGGCTTGGAGGTTTTTTATCGTAGTGGCAAGCATTTGACTAAGGTTACACCTGCAGGGGAAAAAGTACTTGAGTTGGCGGGTGAGATTCTTGGCAAAGTCGAAGGGATTAAGCGGCTTTCTCAGGACTTCAAAAGCCCGGATCTAGGAACCATGGGTGTTGCGACAACACACACACAGGCGCGTTACATACTGCCATCTGTGGTCGAAGGCTTTATTGGTAAGTTTCCAAAAATTACGCTCAATATGATTCAGGGTACAACGGATCAAATTTGTGAGGCAGCGGCAGAGGGCGGTGTCGACTTCGGAATAATCACAGAAAAACTAGTACTTCAGCATAATTTGGTGATGATGCCTTGCTTTGACTATAGCAGTGTCATTCTGGTACCTAAGGGCCATCCGCTATCTCAGCTAGCTGAAGCAACGCTAGACGATATTGCCAAGTATCCGCTTCTTGCGCACGTATTTGGACCGCATGCGGTCAACAAGACTGAGGCTGGTCGAGCGTTTCTACGACAGGGGTTAAGGCCAAACATTGTGTTCACCGCAGGAAATGCTGACGTTGTTAAAGCCTATGTGCGTGCAGGTCTTGGTGTCGGCTTCGTGGCTAATCTAGCATATGACGAAATCCATGATCATGATTTGATTCCAGTAAATGCGCCTTCGCTTTTGGATGTATACCTGACCTCTATTGTCATCAGAAAGGGCATCTTTTTGCGAGGCTACATGTATGAGTTTATTGAGTCTTTTGCTCCGCACCTTACTCGCAAGGTCGTCGATGAGGTTATGGCCCTGGCGACTCCCGAGGCTCAAGAGAATTATTTTAGTAATATTGCCATCCCTACCTGCTAGATTACAAATAAGATCCGTTTATTTGTGTTGCAGTTCATAAAGGCAGATCACCTTTTAGACAATAAGAGGTTAAATTTCCCTATGCATTGCACCGCTACTACAATTTCAGTAGAGTGCGAATCTGGCTTTTATTAAGGATATTCTGTGGAAATTGCATGCTTAGACCTAGAGGGGGTTTTGATTCCCGAGATTTGGATCGCCTTCGCTGAAAAGACCGGTATAGACGCTTTAAAGAGAACGACGAGAGATGAACCCGATTATGATGTGTTGATGCAATATCGGCTAGATTTACTTCGAGAAAACGGTTTAGGTCTACACGAGATTCAGGATGTAATTGCTACGCTAGAGCCCCTCCGTGGCGCCGTTGACTTTGTTAATTGGCTGCGAGAACGTTTTCAAGTAATTATTCTTTCAGATACCTTTTATGAATTTGCTAACCCGCTGATGAAGCCTCTAGGCTATCCCACCTTGTTATGTCATAAGTTAGAATGTGATGATAGCGGCTCTGTTATTGACTATCACTTGCGCCAATCTAATCCGAAACGACAGTCGATTGTCGCACTCAAAAGCCTATATTATCGAACCATTGCCGCTGGGGATTCGTATAACGACACAACAATGCTTGCCGAAGCTGATGCCGGAATTCTATTTCATGCACCTCAAAATGTTATTGACGAATTTCCCCAGTTTCCAGCAGTCCATACATATGATGATTTAAAGCGAGAGTTTATTCGAGCGAGCGATAGGGATCTAAAAATCTGACATAATATGTTTGCGGGATGTTGGTCTGTTAGAATAGATATTACGGAGGACAGAAATCTGATGCCGGAAAGAACATCGAGTAGTGATCGAATTCGAGAGAAAAAGAAACTCTTCTTAGCCCGTGAGCAGAAGATAGTAGATGCTGCGCTCGAATTGTTGATCAAAGAAAATATTGATGGCGTGACAGTATCTAAAATTGCCACTAAGGCAGGTATTGGGAAGGGTACAGTCTATAAACATTTTTTAACTAAAAATGAAATCTTGGTCCGTATCATGCTTGATTACGAGCGCGGTATAGCCAAGCGCCTAGCTGAAGGGTTAGAAAAAGCCGAGAAAGGTGATCCAGGGGCAGTGTCAAAGGCTTATTTTGAATCTCGATTAGCTCGGCCAGAGCGTGACCGTTTAGTACAGCAGCTGGAAGATCGTTTGACCGATGCCGATGATGTGCGCACTCAGTTAGACGAGATCTCTCAGATAAGACGTTCCCATGAGGATGCTTTGGGAAGTGTTATTACGAAACTGATTGGCGAAGGTATTCTTGAAGATGTCCCGCCTCATTACCATTATTTGTCGTGCTGGGCGCTTGCTCAGGGAGCGGTAGAGCTTTGCTTTAATAAGAGCTGGGGTCAAGTTGAAGATATGAGCAAGCTTTTGGGTTTTATTACTAGCATCGGAGTGACGATGGGTAATCGCGGGCAGTACCATCAGGCTGGCGATAAAAAGATCAAGCCCGAAAAATGAAATCATCGGACACCCTCGGTACGCTGTTTGCCGATCTTATTGCGCTTCAAAGCGATTCTGCCACGAAACTACCACCGGTGCATCTCTGGAACCCAAAAGACTCGGGTGACATGGATATTCGGATTGATAGAGAAGGGCGCTGGATTCACGATGGTGGAGAAATTAAGCGTCCTGCTATGGTTAAGCTTTTTTCAAGCATCTTAAAATTTGAAAATAATGAATATTTTTTGGTTACTCCGGTTGAGAAATGGAAGATCAATGTTGAAGTAGCTCCCTTTTTTATTACCCAAGTGACCAGGGATATTCGCGATGACCATCAAGCGATCAGCTGTACGACGCTCAATGACGAAACCATTATTCTCAGTGGCGACCACCCGTTGATCATCAAGTATGAGTCAAAATCAGATCAGCCCACACCCTTGGTGAAAATACGCGGGGATCTTTGGGCGTTAGTTAGCAGGTCTGCTTTCTACCAGCTGGTGGCTTGGGGGGAAGCTTCCTCGGGGGGCGAGGATAACGGTGTCTATGTAAGCAGCATGGGGCATCAGTTTTTACTCGGTAAATCGACGTAGTTTTCAGCTGGATGATTTGTCGGGCATAAAAAAGGGCGAGAATAACTCACCCTTTTTTGAACGGTTTCTTTCCTACATGTTGGGATAATTAGGTCCGCCAGAACCCTCCGGCACTACCCAGTTAATATTCTGGCTTGGTTCCTTAATATCACAGGTTTTGCAGTGCACACAATTCTGAGCATTGATCTGAAATCGGTCGCTACCATCATCGTTTTTAACTACCTCATAGACCCCAGCTGGGCAGTATCGCTGCGCTGGTTCGTCGTACTCGCCGAGGGTAAAGGTGATGGGTAACTCGGGGTCAGTTAACGTTAAGTGGCAAGGCTGATCTTCTTCATGATTCGCGTTAGACATGAACACAGAAGAGGCTTTGTCAAAGCTAATAACGTTATCTGGTTTTTTGTAGTCGATCATCTTGCAGTCTGCAGCCGGCTTCATGGTGGCGTAGTCTGGTATTTTATCGCGTAGAGTAAAGGGTAGGTGTCCTCGAAAGAGATTCTGCTCGATCCACACAAAAGCTGAGCCAATAAGCAGTGGGAATTTATGCATCCAGCCGGAAAAATTGCGTGAGCTATAAAGCTCTTTGTGTAACCAAGACGCTTTCATGGCGTTACTATAGGCTTCTAAATCAGCCGGTGCCGAATCGCCTTGCTTCATTGCTTCAGCGATAGTTTCAGCTGCAATCATCCCGCTCTTCATGGCAGTGTGATTACCTTTGATTTTGACACTATTCAAGGTGCCGGCATCACAGCCGATCAGCAATCCACCTGGAAAGTGCATCTTAGGTAGGGAGTTGAGTCCCCCTTTGACTATGGCTCTAGCGCCGTAAGTTAGTCGCGAACCACCTTTGAGATACTTAAGTGTCTCAGGGTGATGCTTCCAGCGCTGAAACTCTTCAAATGGACTCATATGCGGATTGCTGTAATTTAAGTCCGCGATAAGCCCTATAAATACCTGATTGTTTTCTGCGTGATAAAGAAATGCTCCGCCACCAGTGCCGCTTTCTTGCAGAGGCCATCCCAGGCCGTGGACAACTAAGCCTTCGTCATGTTGCTCCGGCGGGATCTGCCAAATTTCTTTGATGCCAAGGCCGTAATGTTGAGGGTCACAGTCTTTATCTAGCTCAAACTTCTGTATTAACTGCTTTCCAAGATGTCCTCGGCAACCTTCAGCAAATAGGGTGTATTTAGCGTGTAGCTCCATACCTTGGGCATAGCTGGCCTTATGCTCACCATCTTGGCTAACGCCCATATCACCTGTAGCGATACCTTTAACAGACCCATCGTCGTTGTACACCACCTCAGCGGCAGCAAAACCTGGATAAATGTCGACTTCCATAGCTTCCGCTTGATCAGCTAGCCAGCGACAGACATTACCCATTGAGACGATGTAGTTGCCGTCATTATGAGTAGGTTTTGGGATGAAAAAGTTAGGGAGCTTAATTGCGCTCTTGGCGCCAGTATAGAAAAAGAATTTGTCTTTCTTTACTTCGATATTAAGTGGTGCACCACGCTCTTTCCAATCTGGAAATAATTCATTCATGGCGCGGGGCTCAAGAACCGCACCAGAAAGAATATGGGCGCCTACTTCAGAGCCTTTTTCAACCACGCAGACAGTAATCTCGGGATTTAACTGCTTGAGGCGACATGCGGCCGCTAGGCCCGACGGCCCTGCACCAACGATAACAACATCGTATTCCATTGATTCTCTTTCCAAAACTCTGACTCCAAATGATGTTTATTACTCTAATTATAACATTTCATTGATCATAACAGCTCAACTATATTCACTATAAATAGCCGAAATTGCTAGGTTATACATGTCGTTAAAGCTGACCAGCGGGTCGTAACAGGCACTATAGTTGGTTGATTTTTTTGTGTTATTTAGGCAAAATACTGGGCTGAAAATTCGAGCCCGGCGTTATCTTGGCGCTTATTTAAAATTCCTACTACTTGATTTAAAAGGATGACCAATGAAAGTTTTGGTAGCCGTAAAGCGCGTTGTGGACTACAACGTCAAAGTTAGGCCAAAAGCAGACGGTACTGGCGTCGATTTGGCTAATGTCAAAATGTCGATTAACCCTTTTTGCGAGATTGCAGTAGAAGAAGCTGTTCGGTTAAAGGAAAAGGGTATTGCCTCTGAGGTTGTTGCAGTATCTGTCGGTGCACAACAATGCCAAGAGCAGCTGCGAACAGCGTTGGCGCTAGGAGCAGACCGAGCCATCTTAGTCCTTACAGACGACGTGATGGAACCTCTAGCGATTGCCAAGTGCTTGAAGGCAGTTTGTGATTCTGAATCGCCTGAGATTATTCTTATGGGTAAGCAGGCGATAGACGGTGATAATAACCAAACAGGTCAGATGCTTGGTGCATTGACCGGTTTTGGACAAGCCACCTTTGCATCAGAGATCACTATAGACGGCGGCAACGCTAGCGTGATCCGCGAAGTGGATGGTGGATTACAAACTGTATCTCTATCATTACCGGCCATTGTAACCTCTGATCTCCGTCTTAATGAACCAAGATATGCATCCTTACCGAATATCATGAAGGCAAAAAAGAAGACCCTTGATACGACAACACCAGCTGATTTAGGTGTTGATACATCGCCTCGAGTGACTTTGGTAGGCGTCGAGCTTCCGGCTGAACGTCAGGCAGGTATAAAGGTTGAAGATGTGGCCCAACTAGTTGATAAACTGAGAAACGAAGCGAAGGTGATCTCATGAGTATTTTAATTGTTGCTGAACATGACAATGCTAACTTAAACGTAGCGACACTGAATTCAGTGACCGCTGGTGTGGCTATTGGTGGTGATGTCCATGTGTTAGTTGCAGGAGAGTCATGCTCTGCTGTTGCTGAGCAAGCCTCGCTAGTCGCCGGTGTTAGTAAAGTGCTAGTTGCTGACTCTGCTGCCTATACCCATGCGCTTGCTGAGAATGTGTCGCTTTTGATCGCAGAGCTAGGAACGAGCTATAGCCATATCTTGGCAACCTCTACGAGTAACGCTAAAAATATAATGCCTAGGGCTTCGGCCTTACTGGATGTCCAGGCTATATCTGACATCACTGATGTTATTGATGCCGATACGTTTAAGCGTCCTATTTACGCAGGTAATGTCATTGCTACGGTCAAAAGCAGCGACGCCATTAAGGTGTTAATTGTTCGTGGTACCGCGTTTGACGCCGCCTCTGCAGAAGGTGGGTCGGCTTCAGTTGAGGCCGTGGCGAGCGCTCATGATGCAGGTAAATCTAGTTTTGTGTCTGAAGAAGTAGTTAAGTCAGATCGTCCAGAACTTACGGCAGCTGACATTGTTATTTCAGGTGGCCGTGGTATGGCTAGCGGAGACAATTTTGTATTATTACATGGCATTGCGGATAAGTTAGGTGCTGCAATTGGTGCATCTCGTGCGGCAGTTGATGCAGGCTTTGTTCCTAATGACATGCAGGTTGGTCAAACAGGGAAGATTGTTGCTCCTGACTTGTATATCGCAGTAGGTATCTCAGGCGCGATCCAGCATTTGGCAGGCATGAAGGACAGTAAAGTCATTGTTGCCATTAACAAAGACGAAGAAGCACCTATTTTCTCGGTAGCGGACTATGGTTTGGTGGCTGATTTGTTTGTTGCACTTCCTGAGCTAGACGCGGCGCTCTAAACTTTGGTTAGCACTGCTTATAGTAAAAAGGCCTCTTATAGGGGCCTTTTTTATGGGCGTTGTATTACTCGTATTCATCATATATATCGAGCCAATAATAAAAGGCAAGATTCTCATCTTGTTCAATACTAGCGAGAGTGGCAAAGGTTTCGGGCTGATTAATGGCTAAGGTCGTATCGGTGAGAGGGTAGGTCTCTATGCTCAACGGCGTTAGCATTATGATCGCAAGGGCAGCGCAAGATGAGCCGAGAACGAGCCAAGACCAGGTATTTGAACTCGAGCGTTGGCCTCTAAGGGCCTTATTTCTTGCGTTAGCTAACCGGAAAGTATCCTTCACTGACGTGCTATCTTCGAGATAGGTGAAATCTTCCGTTAGTTTGTTCTGGTTGATGTTAGTCATAATCGTATCCTTCTAACTGCTCTCTTAGTTTTGCTAGTGCTCGAGAATAATGGGTTTTTACGCTACCTTCGGTACAGCCCATTGCATAGGCCGTTTCTCGGGTACTTAGGCACTCCCAACTACGCAGTAAAAAAGCCTCTCTCTGTCGTTTTGCTAGCTTTTGTACACCTCGGGCCAACCGGTCAATACGTTGCTGGCGCATCAGCATTTCGTCCGGGTCCTCTGAGCGCCGTTCTGTGCTGCTCTCTATGTCTGGTTCAAAGTAATCATCATTTGGGTCGCTATCTGAACTTTTCCAAATAAAAAGTTTATTTTCCATCGCTTTGCGTCGATAGTAATCAGTAATTTTATTATTCAAAATACGGTAAAACAGCGGCCGCCATTCTTGCGCTGGTTTGGATCTATATTTTTCAACCATCTTAAACATGACTTCCTGCACAATATCTAAGGCATCATCGTGCCGACTGGTACTTATTTTTGCGATTGCAAAGGCCCGTTTTTCGATAGTTTTTAGAAACTCTTCCATTGTTTTATAGGCTGGGATACCAAGCTCTGCAGTCGAGGCATCTTGGGACACGCCGGCTTTATTGGACGGAGGGGTAGGATTAGCCATCACGGTCATTATTTAATATATCCCTGTTAATGCGGCCTTAGCCTCCAAAAGGAAGCCCTATTACATAGATAACGCCCTTGATCCTATTAGGTTGACAGTGACGCTTTGGTTATCTTATCTTATAGCTG
>MDTF01017783.1_pt1 | contig 16475 bp, 7 predicted proteins | sample 811191 | NCBI WGS metagenome assembly MDTF01 (sample SAMN05326649, study PRJNA326480) | marine metagenome | isolation source: seawater | place: Southern Ocean | collected 2011 | reverse complement strand
TGGATTAACTTTAATAGTTGATGTATTATCTGTGGTACTCCAAGAGAATGAATAACTATTGCTATTCTGTCCGTTTGAATTCAATTGAGCTTGAGCTGAAATAATGTTTTCATTATAAAAACCATATCCTAATCGAGAACTCTCGTGTGCTGCAAACCACTTATTTGTCCATGGAGAAACAGTAAATCTAGCTATATCTGGAGTATTAACATTTGGCAAATCATATGCTTGAGTTAATGTGTTTGTTTGTAGGTTATATCTATAAATATCATAAGCAGTTGCGCTATTTAAATTTCTAGATCTAAATAACACATTGTAAGATGAACCATTGCATTCAGCAACCCCAAAGTGAGCCCAACCTTCAGCACTGTAGGCATATGAATAAATATTAGCATTAAGCTGAAGAGTTGTAACATCTCCTGATGGCAAATCAATTTTGTAAAAATAATTTGTTGCGTTTGACCAAACGATCACAAATCCACTACCAGCATATACTCCCGAACCTGTTCCTAAATTGAGTGTTTGCGAAAGGTTAATGGTATTAGTAACATTTAAATTTTCGTTATAGACTTTTAATTGATCAATACTATTCCAATCTGAATTATAATCTCCCATGTATGAGCCGTAATAGTTGGAATTATGTATTGAATATAGCTGACCATCAGATAAATCACTAAAAAGCCCCCATATTCTCATGTTGTAATTGGTATATGATGTCAAATCATGATTATACCTATACACATAAGCGTCTTGAGGTATGTACACATAATTTGGAGTTACTGCAATACCTGTATTATCATCACTACCTAATGAGGCCGTGTTAAAATTGGTAGATAGGTCTCCCACTTCAATACAAGAATAAATTGTTCTAAGCGTTATGCTATCAGCGCTACATGAAGTTGTGTCACCTGGGTATATAGTTGGATTAATTATCGATAAAAACGTACTATCCTCACTCTCACAACCATTTGAACCCGTAACTGTTAGGTTATAGGTTCTTCTATTCATTACTGATATTGATTGTGTAGTTGCTCCATTATCCCATGCATATGAAGATACTCCTGAAGGTCCCGATAATGTATAAGACTCACCACATGTAGTAATGGTATCAGACAATGATACCGTTGGTAAAGGAAGAACATTAATTGTGGTTGAATCAGTACAATTGGTTGATCCTGCAGACACTGTTACATGGTAAGTTGTATTTGAAGTAGGGCTAACTACTTCGTATGAACTTGAACTTCCAGTAGACCAACTAAATGAATATGGATTAATTGATGTTGAACCATAATTTGCTACAGCATCAGCGTAACCTATTACTGGATAACTACTGCTTCCAAAATATGTTGTAGAATATTCATGTACATAGTACCATCTATCAGTTGTATTGCTGAATATAATATTACCCATATTTCCCAATGTCCCCATATAGGCATAATCGGTATCAGTGAAACCGGAAGACGTAATTGTAGCTTTAGTTATGTAACTACTATTCTTGACACGGATCACCTCGTAACCTCCATTTGTACCACATTGAGCTATCCCTCTATGGGTATATGCGCCTGCATTCACAAAATTATATCCACTCGCATTAGATAACAAAGTAGAAACTTGTCCAGAAGCTAAATCAACATGATAAAACGTATTGTTATATGCTGTGTAAATTATTACAAAACCATTCCCAGGATAAATACCCTCATTGTATGAATACGAAGGCCCTATATCAATTGGTTGAGAAAGCGTGATGAAAGATCCCCCTACTAAATTCTCATTTAACAATTGTACATGAGTTATGTCTCCAGAACATGAATAGGTATACCCAGAGCAACCTGAACTATATAATGTATACAGCTGACCCGAAGATAAATCAGAAAACAATCCATCTCGTCTAGTAAATGTAGTAGGGTTTCCGGACAAGTTTAAAGGATACCTAAGTGTATAAGAGTTTGTATTTAAATATACATAATTTGAAGTTACTGCTATACCCCCATAAACTCCATTTCCATAACTTGTTGGATTTACATAATTCACGTTGTTATTTGTGAAATTTGAAATATCCAAACACGATGATTTTGTATATAAACTTACTGAGTCACCATTACAAATGGAAGAAGCATTTGAAGTAATAGTCGGATCAATCAAATCAACATACGTTTGATCTGTAGCATCACAGCCATTATTATCTGTTACCGTTACAGAAAGTGCGCCTTGATTAATGGCTGATGTTGTGGCTGAATTGCCACCATTACTCCATGAATATGAACTAAACCCAGATGTTGCTGACACCGAAACAGATGTTCCACAAGCCCTAGAGGTATCATTCAAACTTATGGTAGGTGCAGTATATGTTGAGAGTGTGATTGTATCACTTTTGGAACATACCGTATTTGATACAGTAACTGAATATGTTCCTGCCGCAGTAGCGGGGTATGTCTGATTTCCTGTACCACTAGACCAACTGTAATTAATTGGACCTACAGGAGCAGCTAAAGTGAAAGTATCTCCCGGGCAAAAAGAAGCGTCTGCCCCAAGGCTAACATTAGGCACATTTATATTGATATCCAGCCCATTATCAGCTCCAACCGTACTCGGATTTGATGCTACAACTCTTATTCTGTAACCTGTGCCATAAGGTGTATTGGCAGGGATAGTTGCATTTATTGTTTGAGCAGTTGTTGATGTTACTGTCCCAATGTTTGTTGGGTTAGCCCAGTTACCATTTGCATCTGAAAGCTGAGCCGTAAAAACATTTCCCGCACTGTAAGATGTCGTGTTGGTTGAAAAAGTAACGTTAACAGAAGAATTATCACAATATGGACCTGAAATACTATTTGTTGACAAACCAACATTTAATATATCATACCCTCGTAGTTCAGTATAGTTAACAAAGAATTGGTCATTAGTATAAGATTGCCCATAGAAAGAGGCTGGAGCAGTACTTGGTAACTGCGAATAACCTTGACTTACTCCTGTAGACTTGTTAAAGAAATAAGCTCTTTTGTTGCCGTAGTCATAAGCAACAATCTCTTTTCCTGAACACCCAACATATGATATGTAGTCTATGTATGAAGAAGAGATAAGAGAACCTGATAAGGATACTGGAGATCCAATTTGAGCTCCTGTGGCTCTGTCATATCTGTACAAATATCCATTGTATGCAAAAAGCACCTCATTATTATCCCAATCATAAGTACCTCTTGAAATATTTGATGGCTGGTTCGACCCTGATACAGACTGGTAGGCTCCATTTACAATACCCGTAGATGAATTTATACTAAATGTGTAATAGCCATAAGATCCATACCTATTACCTTCTAATACATTGGTATTTGGATTCCACCAAAGCCCTTCCATATTCGCAAAATAATAACTACCGATAAGAGTTGTGAAATTGGAATTATACGTATATATATAATTGCTGTAAATAGCGTAATACTTGTTCTGAACTGGATTATAAGCAACAGATTGAAAACTACCCGTAGAGTTTGAATATGTCAGTTGAGTACCGCTCGTAAGAATGGTACATTGGGCATAGGACTGGTTAGTAATTAACCCCATGATTAAAAGGGTTAGGAGGAAAAACTTTCTCATTCGATTAGTGAATATTTTGTTAATAAGTCGGCAAATATATATCCAACCCCATACATTATCAACTTAATAATGTTAAAAAACAGCACTTTAACCCCTGTTTAAACTGTTAAAGTGAAAATGGAGCTTTTAATACGCTCGTCTAAAAATTCATAATACTTTCGCCAGTGAAGGTTGCTCATTATGGCAAACAATAAGCGGAATAAAAAACAAAGTCCGTTGCGCCAACTTCTCAATCCGCGCAAAATAGCCATTCCCGTTGTTATCGGCTTGGGAGTTGCTGGGTATAAACTGTACACCGATGTTGACTTTAAAGCTTTTGAAAATGTAGACTTCAACTGGGAGTCTGCCATGTGGCTTTTAATGGCTTTACTCATGGTGGTTTTCAGAGATTTTGGATACATGCTTCGCCTTCGAATCTTGAGTGATAAAAAAATCTCATGGCGCAATGTGTTTGACGACATCATGCTTTGGGAGTTCTCATCAGCAGTAACGCCAAGTGTTGTTGGAGGATCGGGTGTTGCTATTTTCATCTTGAATAAAGAGAAGCTTTCGGTTGGAAAAAGTACTGCAGTAGTAATGACAACAGCCTTTTTAGATGAGCTGTTTTATGTAGTAATGGTACCACTGCTGTTTGTTATTGTAGGAACCGATGTGCTCTTCCCGCCAAGTATAGAAACGGTTCAATTTTTAGGTAATGAATTGGGAATTGAACAAGTTTTTTGGATTGGGTACGGATTTATCTTAATTCTAATATCTGCCATTGCATTCGGAATTCTCATTAATCCGGTTGGATTAAAGCGTGTTTTGATTCGAGTATTCAGCATGCGGTTTTTGCGTAGATGGCTTCGTGGAGCGTATCAAACTGGAAACGATATTATTGCTACATCTAAAGAACTTAGAAGTAAGCCGTTTTCCTTCTGGGTAAAAACCTTTACAACTACTGCACTTTCATGGACTTCTCGCTACCTCACCGCCAATTTCATCATGCTAGCCTTTACCACATTTACTTTTAAAGATAATCTCATCATTTTAGCCAGACAGTTGGTTATGTGGGTTATCATGCTCATCAGCCCCACACCAGGTGGAGAAGGTGTTGCTCAACTGGCATTCGAAAACTTTTTAGAAGAATACACTCCTTTGGGCTTGGCAGCCGCTTTAGCCATCATTTGGAGACTATACACATACTACCCCTATTTATTTTTAGGCGCAATTATCTTACCTCAATGGATTCAGCGCGTATATCTAAAACGCAAATTGATTTCATTCAAAAAAGTATAATCGCAAAACATTCAAATTAGATCAATATGAATCGTAAAGACATTCAGTTCGGAACCAAAGCCATTCACGCAGGATTAGAGCCAGATCCAGCAACTGGTGCAATCATGACTCCCATTTATCAAACCTCAACATATGTTCAAAGCGAAGTTGGTGTTCACAAAGGATACGAGTATTCTAGATCATTAAATCCAACTCGTCATGCACTTGAAAAAAACATTGCGGCTCTAGAAAATGGAGCTTACGGTGCTTGTTTTGGAAGTGGTTTAGCGGCAATCGACTGTGTAATTAAAATGCTAAATCCAGGCGATGAAGTAATCAGCACTAACGATTTATACGGTGGAACTTACCGCATTTTCACTACCATTTTTGAAAAATACGGCATCAAATTTCACTTTGTGCCAATGGGAGATGTTTCTGCTGTTGAAGAAAAAGTGAACGAAAACACCAAACTGATTTGGGTTGAAACACCAACTAACCCAATGATGAATATCGTTGACATCAAAGCGATGTCTAAAATTGCTAAAAACGCTAATGCTTGGTTGGCAGTTGATAACACATTTGCTACACCTTATCTACAAACTCCAATTGACTTAGGAGCTGACATTGTAATGCACTCAGCAACTAAATATCTTGGCGGTCACAGCGATGTTGTTATGGGAGCTTTGGTTACCAACAATGATCATATAGCTAGCGAAATGTATCGCATTCAAAACTCCAGTGGAGCGGTAACAGCACCAATGGATAGCTTCTTGGTTCTTCGTGGAATTAAAACATTGCACGTGCGTATGCAACGCCACTGTGAAAACGGTGAGGTTTTAGCTAATTGGTTAGCTAAACATCCAGCAGTAGATAAGGTATATTGGCCAGGTTTTGAATCGCATCCAAATCATGAAATTGCCAAAGAGCAAATGAATGGTTTTGGCGGAATGATTTCATTCTCATTAAAATCAGGTAAATTAGAAGACGCTAAAAAATTGGTCTCTTCAACCGAAGTTTTCACTTTAGCTGAATCTCTTGGTGGAGTTGAATCATTACTGGGACATCCAGCAACAATGACTCACGCTTCTATTCCAAAAGAAGAAAGAGAAAAAACAGGTGTAACCGATACTTTAATCCGTTTAAGTGTTGGTATTGAAGCGATAGAAGATCTTCAAAAAGATTTAGAACAAGCTTTAGCTCAATTGTAAAAGAATATGGCAAATAAGTATGCAGTTATTGGTTTAGGTCAGTTCGGAACGGCCATTGCTCGTAAATTATCTGAGCGTGGTGCCGAAGTATTGGCTATTGATAATGATGAATTTCATATCGAAAAAATCAAAGATGAAGTAGCCTATGCTGTTACTTTAGATTCAACCGATAAAAAGGCATTAATAGCCCAAGGAATTCGTGATATGGATGCAGTTGTTGTAGCCATAGGTGAAAATTTCGAAGCCTTATTGCTTACTGTTGTTTACCTCAACGAAATGGAAATTCCACGAGTAATTGCTCGTGCAAACAGTCCGCAGCAGCACATGATTTTAGAAAAAATGGGCGTTTCTGAAATCTTATCTCCTGAAGACGAGGTAGGTACCGTTGTTGCAGAAAGACTGATTAACCCAAGTATCATTAGCTTCTTACAACTTCCTGATGATTATGAAATTGTGGAATTGAAAGCACCTAAAAATGTACTGGGTAGAACACTCGATGAAATTGGACTTCGCGATAAATACAAACTAACCGTAATTACAATCAAACGTGAGTTTGATGAAGAGAAAAACGGTGAAGTTTGTAAAGAAGCTCACGTATTAGGTGTTCCATCAAGCTCAACTTACATACAAGAAAACGATACTCTTATGATTTTCGGTCAGATCAAGGATATCGAAAAATTCATCGATATCAATTAATGCGACACTATTTTATAACTGGAACAAGTAGCGGAATAGGAAAAGCTTACGCTGAATATATTCTAGAAAACGAAGCCGATAGTGTTGTAACCGGAATCTCAAGAAGAGAAGGAATGTCCCATCTCAGATTTAACCACATTGCGTTAGATCTGGGCAATCGGGAATCTCTACTAAACTTTCAATTTAAAGTCAATCAAAACGCTACTGAAGTTGTTTTGGTGAACAATGCTGGATACATTGGCGACATCAAAAGAATTGGCAACGCTAGCGATCTTGAAATATTAAAATTGGTCGATATCAATATAAGTGCCGTTTTGGTATTGACCAACAAGTTCATTCAGCAGGTTAATAGCTCCCTAAACAGAATTGTTTTAAACATAGGTTCAGGCGCAGCCAACTACCCCATTGATGCTTGGACGCCATATTGCAGTAGTAAAGCAGCAATAGAGCATTTCACGGCATGCGTAGCAAATGAACAACAAGTCACCAACGGAAGTCTTATCATTAAAAACATCTCGCCAGGCGTTGTAAATACTGAGATGCAAGCAGAAATCAGAAAATCAAACCATACTGATTTCAGTAGGCACGAACACTTTGTAAATCTTCATGAAAATGGAGAATTAGCTGATCCTATCGCTATAGCTAAAAAGCTTGATTATGTGTTAAATCACATTTTAACATTTGAATCAAATAGTGTGTCATTAAGGGAGATTTAACGCTCTACCAAACCTTGACACCAATATAACCGTTTAAAAATTAGTATTTTCGACAGCCTTTTTACAGATAAATTAACTTATAATGAAATTAAGATTATTGTCTACGATGCTATTTTTAGCATCAATTTTAACTACAATAACTACTACATACGCTCAAGATAAAGGAAAAGACTTCTGCCTTCAAGGCACAAAAACCGAAACACTTTTACAGAATCCTGAGGCAGCCGCTGCGATAAACAAAACAGAACAAGAGCTCGAATCATTTACTCAAAAATTCACTAAAAATACGCAGAGATCATCGAGATCTAATACATACGTAATTCCAGTAGTTTTTCATGTGATTCATCAAAATGGGCCCGAAAACATTTCAGATGCTCAAATCTTTGACCAGATGAGAATATTAAATCTGGATTTCAATATGTTGAATGCAGATTTGGTTGATGTTGTTTCCTCTTTTGAAAACATCATAGGAAACCCAGAAATCACTTTTGAACTAGCACAACTTGATCCAAGTGGTAATCCAACAACTGGGATTGACAGAATATATTCAAGCGAAACATCTGTAGGAGACGATGGATCAAAGCTAAATCAATGGCCTCCAGCAATGTACTTAAATGTTTGGGTTGTTGATCAAATTAATGGTGCAACAGGTGCAGCAGCATATGCTTACCTCCCTTCAACTGCCGCCCAATATCCCGGTATTGATGGCATTATAATCAACCAACGTTATATTGGATCAATTGGAACTAGTCAAACTCAAAGGCAGCATACCTTATCTCATGAAATAGGCCACTATTTTAATTTATCGCACCCATGGGGACCAACAAATGACCCAGGGGTATCAAGCAATTGCAATGTAGATGACAATGTAAACGATACACCAAACACAATAGGCTCTTTTGGAACTTGTAATCTAAGCCAAATCAGTTGTGGTTCTCTTGACAACGTTCAAAACATCATGGACTATGCTTCTTGTGATCGTATGTTCACAGAGGGTCAGGTTAATAGAATGCATGCCACTTTAAACTCTCCAGTTGCTGGAAGAAGCAACTTATGGAGCGTAACCAATTTAGCAAGCGTTGGCTTAGGTGATTTGGCAGAAGCAAATTTCACATCAGATGATCAAGTTATTCCAGAATTTGAAACTGTTACTTTTTTAGACAGATCACAATATGGACCAACTTCAATAAACTGGAATTTTACCGGAGCAAATACTCAGGCGTCAACTGCTAATTCACCAAGCATATCATATAACAGTGCTGGTTCATACGCAGTAAATTTAGATGCAAGCAAAAACAACAACACTGTTAGCAAACAAAAAAACAACTACATTATGGTTGTTCCTTTGATTGGAAACAATGGATATGTTTCAGAATCATTCGAAGAAAATGGAGTTGAATTTTGGCACCCAAATGAAAACAACCTTTTGGTTGGTTACGGCTGGGAGTTAGATCCAAATAATGGAACTTCTGGTGATGCCTGTATGAAAATGAATAATTACGGAGCCAATTCAGGCCTTGCATATGAATTAGAATCTACGACATTTGATTTGTCTGTATACAGTTCAGCATCATTTTCATTCAACTATGCCTACGCAAGAAGATCAAGTTCTGACTTGGATAGAATAATTGTTTATGTAAGTACAGATTATGGACAAACATGGACAAGTCTACTTACTCAACTCGGTCCTATCATTGGTACTGGCGGTACTGAATCATCTGCATATACACCAGCAAATAACCAATGGGCTTCAAGATCATTCACTATTCCTAATACATTCCTTCAAGATGCCGTTCAGTTTAAATTTTCATTCGAAGCAGGAGATGGTAACAACTATTATCTGGATGATATTGTAATCAACGGTACATTCAACAATGTTGCTCAACTTAAACACCCGTATGATGGTATGCAAAATAGATCGGCAACTACCATACTAAACTGGCAGCCGATGACATGTGATCAGTATGAATTGCAATACGATACAGATCCAAACTTTTCAAATCCTGTATCTATCACTCAAGATTTTGTATCTCTATCTGACGGATTAGACTCTGAATACGAAGCAACTGGTTTAACTTTTAGTGAAACTTATTACTGGAGAGTTAGACTAGTAAACGCATCAAACCCTGAACAATGGAGTGAAGTTTGGTCTTTCACAGTAGCTGATAACGGAGTTGGTATTGATGATGCTTCAAATGAACAAGATGAGTTTGTTGTATATCCAAACCCAGCAAATAACTTGGTTAAAATTCAGCTAAGCGCACAAAAAAGCAACCAGGCAAGCATCAATATTTTTGATGTATTCGGCAAACAAGTACTATCAAAAACAACTGCTTTAACGTCTGGAAAAAACATCATTGAGTTTGATACTCAAGATTGGACATCTGGAGTTTATTTAATTGTTGTAGATTCAGAAACAACAACTTCAACTAAGAAATTAGTTATATCACATTAATTAGCCCTCTACTCTCAATCGCTAATTCCATTTCTGAAACTAGAATTGGATTAATTGAAAGTAAAACATGAATAAATCAAGAATAATAATTGCAACCATCTTTATTGGGTGGTTGCCTTTTTTCTCTTTTGCCCAAAACATCTGCGGAACAGATATCTATCTTCAGAAACAGATTGAAGAAAACCCTTTGATTGAACAGCAAGTTGAAGCTGTTTGGGAAATGGATGGGTTACCTGAAAGTTCAGCTAGCTTAAGAAATGGACCATACGTTATTCCAGTAGTATTTCACGTTGTTCATGATAATGGTATTGGAAATATCTCATACGAGCAACTTGAAAGTGCCATTGAAGTACTAAATGAAGATTACAGACGCACAAACGTAGATTCATCAGCAACTAGAGCCATATTCAAACCTTATGCGGTAGATAGTGAAATTGAGTTTAGAATGGCCCGAATTGACCCAGATGGAAACTGTACCAACGGTGTAGTTAGGTTAAATGAGCCGAACTATACATATGACGTTTGGAATGATCCAAAATCAATAAGCTACTGGCCATCTGATCAATATTTAAATATTTGGGTTGTGAATTCCATTTCATCTGGTGGATCATCAGGCGGAACAGTTTTAGGATTTGCACAATTTCCTGGAACTGGTAGTTGGTCTACTTACGGAATTGTAGTTCGCCATGATAGAATTGGAAAATCTGGAATCGGCACTTCAGTAAGTGATGGAAGAACTTTGACACATGAAGTTGGACATTGTTTGAATTTAATGCATACGCACCAGTCGGGTTGTGGAAATAGTTGTCACAACAGTGGAGATAGGGTATGTGATACCCCTCAGTCTGATCATCCTACTTATGCCTGTGATATCACAAAGAATACATGCAACACGGATAGTATAGGCTCAGGTTCGGTATATGCAAACGATGTAGTAGATCAAATTGAAAACTACATGAGCTATGATGAATGTCAAAACATGTTCACACTTGGGCAAAAAAGCAGAATGCATAACGTACTTGAAAACATCAGCCAATTACAAAACCTAGTCTCAACTTCTAACTTAATGGCTACAGGAGTTTACGACCAGCAAGACAATTTATGTAGAGCCGACTTTGAAACTCAAAGCCAGATAGTTTGTGTTGGCCAACCTGTTGATTTTACAGATAGATCATTCTTCTACCCAACAGAATTCGAATGGGAATTTGAAGGAGCATATCCAAATACTTCCACAGAGCAAAACCCAACTGTTGTGTACACTCAACCCGGAACATACTCTGTGCAATTATCAGTTGGAGATGGAACCAATATTGTAACAGATACTAAAACGGCTTACATCAAAGTTCTTCCATACCCTGGTTCTTCATCACCGTTACAAGAAAGTTTTGAGTTCACCACTAGTGATTTAGAACTTAACAATTGGTTTGTAGATCATTCAGATGATTCAAATTATGGATGGGAACACAATACTGATGAAGCATTTTCAGGTTCTGCTAGTATGAAAATGAACCAACTTGGAGAAACTGAAGGTGTAGCTTCTTTAATTTCTCCAGCTTACGGTTTAAGCAATCTAGTAAACGCTACGGTTTCATTTAAAACTGCTTATGCACAACAAACTACAACTGATAACGATATCTTTCGAGTATACGTATCTCAAAATTGCGGAGAAACTTGGGCTTTACGCTATGTAAGAGGAGGGAATTCTCTAGCCTCTATTGATCAAACCTCTGTTGAATTATCAAACTTAAGTCCATCTGACTGGTTAGATCACTCGTTTAATCTTGAAGCTCATTTTTTGACTGAAGAAACTAGAATTAGATTTCAAGTAACAACTGCTGGAGGTAATGATATTTTCTTAGACGACATCAACATAACGGGTACTCTAGATTCTATCCCTATGTTGGTTTATCCAATTAATAGCACTACAAGTTCTGCTGAAAAAACACTTTTAAACTGGAAAGCTACCCCAAGTACAACATACTATGAAGTTCAAGTTGATACTGATCCTTCTTTCAACACATCTAATCTAATTTCTGCTCAAAAATCATACTTAGGAATTAGTTCTGACGATATTGATACTCAACATGAATTAACTGGTTTAACTGTTGGTCAAACATACTACTGGAGAGTAAGAACAGCTACATCAGACTGGAGTGAAACATGGATGTTTACTGCTGATGATTCAGAACCTGTTGGTGTTGAATCTTTGAAAGACGTAACGAGTATTTCGTTATATCCAAACCCTTCAACAGGTTTGGTAAATGTTGTTTCTAACCAAAATGGCGAAGCTAACATTAGAGTTTACAACACACTAGGACAAGTTGTTGTAGATCAACAGAATTACATCCAATCTGGAGTTCCTACATCCATTGATTTAAGCCAAATGGCAAATGGTTGGTATATTATTGAAACCAATCAAAATCAAATGATTAACCGCGAAAAAGTAATTATCCAACATCGTTAAAGATTTGGATTTGAACATCATAAAGAAGGCCGATAGTTAAGTGTAACTATCGGCCTTTTTCTTTATTAAACTTCTTGATTAATGTGCTACTAACCAGTTTTCACCAGTGCTGTATTCTACATCTAACGGAACTCCCAAATCAAAAGCATGCGACATTTTATCTTGAACCATTTTAGAAACCTCTTCTACCTCAGAAGTGTGAACATCTAAAACCAATTCATCATGCACCTGAAGCACTAACTTCGATTTGAATTCCTTTGTTTTTAATTCATGATGAACAGCTATCATGGCTTTCTTGATTAAATCTGCAGCTGAACCTTGAATAGGTGAATTAATTGCGTTTCGTTCAGCAAAACCTCTTACTACTGCATTTGCCGAATTGATATCTCTTAAATATCTTCTTCGGCCTAAAACAGTTTCTACGTATCCATGTTGACGAGCAAACTCGATGCTTTCATCCATGTAGGCTTTAATTCTCGGGAACTGCTCAAAGTAATTATCGATAATCTCCTTAGCCTCTTTTCTCGAAATCCCAATGCGTTGAGATAAACCAAAGGCAGAAATACCGTAAATAATACCAAAGTTTACAGTTTTAGCATTGCTTCGCATTTCTCGAGTTACATCATTTAAATCAACTCCGTATACTTTTGATGCTGTTGTACTGTGAATGTCGATTCCTTCTTTAAAGGCACTCATCATAGCTTCATCTTTACTCAACGCAGCAATAATGCGCAATTCTACTTGAGAGTAATCGGCACTTAACAAGGTGAAGTCATCACCTTGTGGAACAAAAGCCTCTCTTATTTTTCTTCCCTTTTCGGTTCGAATTGGAATATTTTGAAGATTTGGATTATCAGAACTTAATCGCCCTGTAGCAGCCACCACTTGATTGAATGATGTGTGAATTTTTCCAGTAACAGGATTAATCAAATTCGGAAGTGGATCTACGTATGTGTTTTTGAGTTTTACAACCTCACGGTATTCTAAAATCTGACCGATAATAGGGTGTTTTCCATGCAGACTTTGCAGCACTTCTTCGTTGGTAGCATACTGTCCGGTTTTGGTTTTCTTGGGCTTATCAGTTACTTGAAGCTTGTCGAATAATACCTCACCTACCTGTTTGGGAGATGCAATATTGAATTCTTCTCCTGCTGTTTCGTATATCTGCTTTTCGATAGATAAAATGTCTTTACCTAAACTCTCAGAATACTCAGCCAACATATTCGTATCCAACTTCACGCCCTGCATTTCCATGTCTGACAATACCTTAATTAAAGGCATCTCAAGATCTTTGAATATTCCCTCTTCTTTACCTTTAGCTAATTCAGGAGCAAAAGTTGATTTGAGTTGAAGGGTGATGTCAGCATCTTCACCGGCATACTCAACAACCTCTTCAACAGGAACATCGCGCATGCTTTTCTGGTTCTTTCCTTTTTTCCCTATCAACTCAGTAATAGACTGTGGCTTGTATTTGAGGTACGTTTCTGCCAACACGTCCATACTTCTTCTATTGTTGTCACTCTCCAAAAGATAATGAGCAACCATTGTATCAAACAAAGGTTCCGCTACATCAATGCCGTAGTTGCTTAACACATTGATATCGTATTTGATGTTGTGACCAATCTTTACACTTGAATCACTCTCTAAAGCCGATTTAAATACCTGAGCCATTGCTGTTGCCTCATCGCGATTATCAGAAACGGCAACATAATAAGCCTCACCAGGTTTCCACGAAAAAGCTAATCCAACTAACTCAGCAGTGTGAGAATCAACAGACGTAGTTTCTGTATCAAAGCAATATTCTTTCTGTTTAGCTAACTCTTCAGCTAACTTTTTGGCTTCATCAACAGATTGTATGAGTTTGTATTTATGATCTGTATTTTCAAGCGTTTTCCAAGTAGTTTCTTCTGACTCCTCTTCGGTTGTATCATCAGCAGGAGCGCTAAATAAATCCATTTGAGAAGTGGAAGCATTTGTTGGCTTAATTTCTTCACCCAAATACCTTTCTGCAAGCCTCCTAAACTCAAGCTCGCTAAATACTTCTTTCAAAGCATCAGCATCAGCATCTTCTAAAACAAGAGATTCAGCATCAAAATCTACTGGAGCATCAACAATAATTGTGGCCAACATCTTGCTCATAAATGCTTGCTCCTTAAAGTTGATTAGATTTTCTTTTTGCTTCCCTTTTAAATCGTCAAGATGTTCATATAGATTTTCCATACTCCCATACTTACCGATCAACTTTTTAGATGTTTTTTCACCAATACCAGGAACTCCAGGTATGTTATCAACCGCATCTCCCCAAAGGCCGAGAATGTCAATAACCTGTTTGGTATTTTCAATCTCAAATTTTTGACGGATTTCAGGTATTCCCCATACTTCAGCAGCATTACCCATTCTGGCTGGTTTATACATGAATGTTTTTTCTGTGACTAACTGCCCAAAGTCTTTATCAGGCGTCATCATATATGTGATAAACCCTTCTTTTTCTGCCTGAAGCGCAAGCGTCCCAACTACATCATCTGCTTCATAGCCATCTGCCATGAGCACAGGGATTTTCATTGCCTCCAGAATACGTTTGATGTAAGGAACTGAAAGCTTAATATCTTCAGGAGTGTCTTCTCTATTGGCTTTATAGGCCTCAAAATCTAAGGTTCTATTTGGGGGCGATGGAGGATCAAAAACAACAGCAATGTGACTAGGTTGTTCGTTTTTGATGATGTCAATCAAAGAATTTGTAAAACCAAATATGGCTGATGTGTTAAAACCCTTTGAATTTATGCGTGGATTTTTGCTGAACGCAAAATATGCTCTGTAGATTAAGGCATAAGCATCTAGCAGGAATAACTTTTTGTCTGTATCTCTTGAAATCATAGGATATATCGTATGCAGCACGCAAGTTATAAAACCTATCTAATCCACCCATTTTCAGTTAAAAATTTGGGAACAAACCTATCTTAACATGTTTTTGTTAATTGATTGTTTAAATCATGGTATTTAAACAAATTCGTCTGCTTACTTTCGTTACACCTAATACTTTAAAAATGTTGCAGCAACGTAATCTTAAAGCCTTGCTGAACCTTTTTCTCCTTTTTACACCATTATTCACCTTGGCTCAAACTGGTCCTGGCGGAATTGGCAATGGATCAGGTTCAAGCGGTTTACCTAGAAATATTGTATGGTTAGATGCTTCCGATCTATCTGGAACTCTAACAGATGGTTTTGTTTGGGCTGATAAATCTGGTAACGGTATTGATGCTCATGACACGAATAGAAGTTCAAATAACCGTGTAGCCACACTGGGCACAATTAACGGAAGAAATGCAATTGATTTTGTAGGACAGTCCGATGAATACCTTATTATCCCTGATGATGATTCGGGAAATGATCTTTTAGATAATGCATCTGAGTTTTCGGTGTTAACCGTTTATGAAACAGGAACTCAAGACCCTGCATGTATCATTGGAAAACGTAATGGTTACAACAACCAAATGGCCTGGATGCTATACCACAACAATGGCAGAAGAGTATTCAGCTATGTCAACAATGGCACTTATGGCGGCTCTTCTACAATATCAGTAGGCAGTAAAAACATTCAAGCGTTACGAGTAAACTCAGCATTGAGCAGCAACTCCGTAAAATTGTTTTTAAACGGTGCTTCAGCAGGTAGCGGAGGTTCTAATATCTCAATTCCTGATTACTCAAATGATGTATTAATTGGATTGTTCCACTATGGCGATACACGTTACAACAAAGGTAAAATTGCTGAAGTTATCATCTATCGTGATGCTTTAAATGAAGCTGAATTTGCTATTCTAAACAACTACTTGGCAGCAAAATACCAAATCACTATTTCTAACGACTTGTACGCATACGAAGCTTCACATGGCGATCAAGTAATTGGTATTGGTCAAGCATCTGATGGTTCTAACAATACTTCTGCTCAAGGCGATGGTATTCTTGCCATCTCTTCTGCTGATGATTTAGGTAATGGTGAGTATCTCTTCATCGGTCACGATGGTAATGAGGCTCAACTTATTGATACTTGTGATGCGCCTTCTTTCTACTCTACTCGCTTAAATCGTGTG
>MDTF01000777.1_pt1 | contig 16475 bp, 16 predicted proteins | sample 811191 | NCBI WGS metagenome assembly MDTF01 (sample SAMN05326649, study PRJNA326480) | marine metagenome | isolation source: seawater | place: Southern Ocean | collected 2011 | reverse complement strand
TACTTTTGTATTACTCCTAACACTTTTAATTGAAATATTTTTATTAATATTTTTTTTAATATAATTTAATGTTTTTCTATTCCCTAAACCTGTTAAACTTCTATTAAGTGGAAATAAATCTTTTGCCCATTTTTCAAGGTTTTTTTTTTTGAACAATAAATTCTGATCTCATATCGATTATTTATACCATTCTGAAAGTAATAAGAATAAAATTATTAATTTTGAAGATGATAAAATTCATTAGTGTTAATTTTTTAATATTTTAAAAAAGCAATGTTCATTGTGATTAATTATTTTTTAACTCTTATTTAATTGTTTATGGTAAAAGATTGATTAATATTAGCTTTAAACCTATTTTAAAACTTACCAAATGTTTAAATTAAAAAAAAAATTCACTGATAAAATTAATAAATTTTTCTACAAATTAAAATTTAGATTTTTTTTAAAAGATTACTTAGTTGCAATGCGAAAAAGAAAAAAATTTAAAAATAATTTTATGTTATTGAAGCATGATATATCAGACATTAATTATAGTTTTAGCAATTATTTTACAAAGCGTATATTTAAAAATATTCCAATAGGTGTTGAGGTTTTTTTTAAACAATACAATATCTATAGATTCATAGAACCTGATAAATTTAATTTTTATTTATTAAAAAGTAAAAAGATAATATACCCACTTTCTAATGAACAAATTTTATTATTAGAGAAAAATAATTATAAGGTAAATTTTTTATTATCTAAATTTTTATTTCAATTATATTGTTTAGTAGAGTTCATTAGAGGATTAGCTATATTTTTTTTAATTTTATTTAAGTCAATCCTTAATTTAATTTTAAAAAGAAAGTATAATAAAAAATATATCTACATCAAAAACCTTAGTTCAAATCAAATCTTATCTTTTAGTACAGAAAAAAATAATTTCAAATTATGGATAGAAAATAAATTAAATTTAAATGATTTTAATCTTATTCATGATAATAAAAAATGTAAAAAGTTATTTATTTTTAATAAATTTTTAATACCTGAAATCTACCAATTTAAAGAAATAATAAAATTTTTATATTTATTTTTTAAATATAATTTTTTTATTTTTTTAGATCTGCTATTTTTAAGATCTAAACAATTATTAATTTATTCTGAAATTATAAAATTATGCTGCTCATTATCAAAAAATAAAGAAGAATTAACAAGCTCATACTTTTTTTTTAATACGAATGCATTTTTTAGACCTTTAAGCACTTATGCATTAGGAAAAAATGTTTTTTTTTTTGAATATTCCACCAATAATAGGCTTATTTACTATAAGGATAATAAAAATATTCTAGTTAGAGATGTGAATAAAAAAACAGCAGATTTATTTACTTTAAAAAATTCTTCTTGGGATAATTATATAATATTGGATGATGATCAAAAAAATAGAATTCAAAAACATCAATTAATTAATGCTAAATATTATAACTTCGGCCCAATTTCATTTGGCTCATCAAAAACATTAGATATTGACTTTAAAAAAAATGATTCAATCCTAGTTTTTGATTCTATAGCATATAGGAAGTCTCATACATCAAATTTTAATGCACTTTCAGCTACTTACATAGAGGAAAATATTATTAAATTTCTTGATGATATTTCTAAATTAGATGAAAAAAATGTTTTTTATTTAAAAGTAAAAAGAAGTAGTAAAAACAAACATTACTCTAAAAAATATTTAAATTATATAAATAAAGGCAATTTCAAACTATTAGACTATAGATATAACCCAGAAGATGTAATCGGAAGATTTAAAAAAATTATATGTTTACCATTTTCATCAACAGCACATATAGCCTTAAAGTTAAATAAAAAAGTTTGTTTTTATGATGTATGTGGAATACATCAGGATTTTGATGATATATTTAAAAATATTCCAATAATAAGAAGTTTTCAAGAATTAAAAAAGTGGAATAAAGATTAAATAATAGATGTGAGATTATAGTAAATATATTAATAGTTTTTAGAAGGCCAATTAGTTATTTTATGAATATTTTTTATATTTAACTATGATGTACGTCTAAGAATTGTTTTTTATAGCTAAAAACTGTTGGCCTAAAAAATAAACAATTAGATTTAATAGTAATAATAGGATTATGTGTTTCTATATCCGTGGTACAAGCAGGATTTAATTGATAATTTTTTTTAAATTATAATGCGTGTCATACACCAATCTTATTATAGTCTGCACCGTATGATATGTTGATTTTTTTTAGTTTTTTATCAATTAAATATGGCACTTTATCATATGGAATGAACGCTGAAAGTAATGACCATCTAATTCCTTTACCAATATAAGGTGTAGATCCATGAAACATAAAGGTGGAAAAAATTACAGTGTCACCTGAATTAAGTTTTGGAAAATATATATTTTTTTTATTAAAAAGTTCCTTAACAATTTTATTTTTATAGTCTATTTTCTCTTTCCCTTTTAATATTTTCTCCACAATTCCTACTTTATGGTTTTCAGCAGCTATATTTGATTGTAAATATTTTAGATGTCCATATTTATGAGAACTTGGTATCAAGCATAACGAACCAGTTTTCTCACTCACAGGAACAAGTGGACACCACATTAATGCAAAATCATTTGAAATATTATTTAACTCTTGATGAAGTGGTAAGTTGTGCTTGTCTAATTTATGATCCAATCTAAGTCTCAGACCGTTAACAAATATATTCTTATTGTGTACAATCGTCTTCATAATATCAGTGATTTTTTTTGAAAAAACTATTGATCCTAAAGAATCCATCAATTTGATAGTATCGTAAAAATGAGATTTTAAAATTGGACTCTTATTTGTCAAAACCAAATATTTTTGATCAATACTGTCATTTTTATTAAACTTAATATTGTTTTTTTTAAGTATTAAGGTCAAAATTTCATCAATTTGCTTTTGTATGGATTTTATCTGCCTCTTTGATATAAAATTTTTAATTATTATAAATCCATTTTTTTTAAATTCTTGTAGTTTTTTATTAGATATCATAATTACAAAATGGTTATAGATTATTTATGAAAAATCAATGTTTTCTTCACTCAAAAAAACCTGTCGAAGTATATAGTGAAAAATTAGATTTATTTAATTTTGGTAAAACAAATTTGTCATTCGGGCTATGCTCTATATGTGGACATATTTTTCAAACAACTTCAGTAAAAAAAAAAGAGATGGAAAATCATTATAAAAAACTTTCAATGTATGTCGATAATTTATCAAAACCAAGTAAAGATAAAATTAAAAGTGTACAAAGACATATTTCGATAGTTAAGAATGAGTTTAAAATATTTCCTAAAAAAGTTTTAGAAGTCAGCTCTATGAACTCTTTTAACTTGATTCAGTTTAAAAAAAAAGGAAGCAACAAAATTTTTGCTTTAGAGCCGAATGTAAGAGTTGCTAAATTATTAAAAAAAGAAGGAATAAAAGTATTTAATAAAAAAATCGAAAATTTTAGATCTAATTTAAAATTTGACTTAATTATACTAAGTCATGTTTTGGAACATTTATTTAATCCTTTGCTTGCCTTAAGAAGATGCTTTAGCGCTCAAGAAGTAGGTCAAAAAATATTAATTGAAGTCCCACTTTTTGAAAAAGTGGATAATTATGACATTGGATCAATGGGATTAGAGCATATTCATTATTTTTCAGAAAAAAATTTAAATGAATTAATTACTTCTGCAGGTTACGAAATAGATTTTGTGTCTAAAATTTTTAAAAGTACTGAATTTCCATTTATAACAATTGTAGCAAGCAAACAAAAAAATGTACGTATAGAAAAGGCTAATAATTACAAATCTAATTTAGAAAATTTAAACAGATATATTAAGTCATCAATCTCACATTGGAAGAGTATAAAAAATAAAATTGAAAAATTACCAATGGATAAACCAACTTATCTATTTGGTGCAGGACCATTTACTAGCCAACTTTTATTTTATACAATGTTTAAAAGAAAAAACCTTTTTGGTATATTGGATAGTTCTAAAATTAAGCAAGGAGGAAAATTGGGAGCACTTAAGATTTTATCTCCAGAAAATAAAAATTTAAAAAAAAATTCAACAATTATAATTTCTTCTGCATCATGTCAGGGGCACATATATAATTCAATTAAACACTTTAAGAAATATGGACATAAATTAGTTAAGCTTTTTTAATAATCTAAACATGTTTAAAAATTCTTATTATTCATTTATTATTTTTTTGATAACAAGCAATAAATATTAGAATTAATGATTATATTAAAGAAACTTAATTCAAATAAAGGTATAACAAAAAAAGACATACTTACTTTTTGTATGGAAGAGTTTTATAATTTAATGGACACTGATGTCTATAAGCTGATTAAAAGTATACCTACAATAAAAATTTCATTAGATCTACATATTTGGAGAAAAAGTTGAAAGATAAATTTGATAATATATTAGTTTTTGGTGCCTCTGGTTTGCTTGGAAAATGTTTTATAGATTATTATAAGAATATTAAAAAAATACATGCTGCTGTTCATAATACTAAAATCAAAAATAAAAGTTTAAAATTTATAAATTTTAAAAAAATGAATTCAATAAAAAGTTATATTGAAAAAAATCAAATAAGTGTAATCATAAATTTAGCAGGTCTTACTAATATCGAATTATGTGAACAAAATATAAATCTATCTAAGAAATCTAATTACACTTTACCCATCAATTTAGCTGAAATATCTAGAGAATGTAATGTAGATTATGTTTTTATATCTACAGATAATTTTATGTTTAAATCAAAAAAATTATCTGAAAATTCTTATACAAAGTCACTAAATATTTATAGTAAACATAAAAAAAAATCAGAGAAAGATATATTAAAAATTAACCCAAAATCTTTAATAATCAGGACTAACTTTTACTGCATAGGTAATAAAAAGAGACAATCATTTTCGGACACAATTTTAAAACTAATTATATCTAAAAACGAGATCGAATTGTTTAAAGATGTTTATTATACCCCAATATATGGAAAATATTTATTGAAATATATATTTGCCCTTATAAAGAAAAAAAAATTTGGCATTTTTAATGTATGTAGCAATGAAAGAATAACCAAATATGAATTTGGCCATAAATTATGTGATATATTTAATTTAAACAAAAGATTTATAAAAGGTAATTATTTAAAAGAAAAAAAAGATCTAGTCAGAAGACCATTTAATATGGCTCTCAATAATAATAAATTAAAAAAAATATTAAAAATTAAAATTCCAAATATAAACTATCAATTACAAGTTATGAAAAATGATTTTAAACTTTTAAAAAAATGATATCTTATAGTAAATACTTTGTAGATAGGAATGATATTGATATCATAATTGATGTTTTAAGAAATAAAAGTACAACGCAAGGTGAAATTGTGCACAATTTAGAAAGAAATACTAGTATTAGTTTATAAAATTTTTAATTAGATAAAATAGATTTTTTTCCTATTTTTTATGTGATTACTCTTTGATATTTAATTATAAATTTGTAACCATTTCTTAGCATGATTTTTTCCTAATATCGTACCTTCTGCGTTGCAAGAAGTGCAGGGACTATCAATTCTTTTGCCATTCAATAAATTTTTTCTATATTTTGTCATTATTTTACTAGTCCATATATTGAAAAATTTTTCTTGCATCATATTGCCCATAGTAACTCTTCTTTGCCAATCTTGTGGGCATAAGAAGATGTCTCCGTTCCAATCCACCAGAAACTGGTATGAAGGATAAAAGCATTTTTTATATTTACCAACTTCCTCCTGTATACCTACGTTTATAGTTCCAGTTCTATTTGTTAATTTAAGACCATAATCTTTCGTAGAATCATACCAACGATCTCTTAGAATTACAAAGTCATCAGGAACATCAGCCTCTTTAATCATCTTTTTAAATTTTTCTATTTGATGTTTTCCATCGTACATACTTATAAGAAGTTTATTAACATTATTTACATATAATTCATTGATTTGTTTAGGTTTTAAAGTGTCACCATTAGTTACCACCTCCACAAAAGAAGCCTCTGATAATTTTTTACAAATTAGATTGATATCTTTATGAAGCATTGGTTCTCCATAGCCACATAAAGTGACAGACCCCTTATAGTTAATTTCTTTAAGTTCCTTGGTTAATTTATTAATCAAATTCATTTGCATACCCTGATAAGTATTAGGAGCTATTTTTGGATCCGATTTTGGACAAAACGAGCAGCTCCTATTACAAACATCAATTATACTTAATTCTATCCAGCTTGGTATTGGATAATTGTTATATGTTGACATTACATCATCAACAATTACGGTTCTTCTTTTTATATTAATCGCAATAGTTTTAAATAATGGCTTTGTTCTTTTAATATTTTCTTCAATAGATTCATCATAGAAGGAGCTATTATGACCGATACCTATGTTTTTAATTATTTCTTGAGGTTGTAATTTTTTTTTATCATTAATTTTTCGATTAATAATTTTATTATAATCATCTAAATTTTCATTAATGAGACTTAGTGCATATTCCTCTTTAGCAGACACGCCCGAGGAAGTTAAATTATAAGATAATAATTTAATTTTATTACCCGTTTTAAAAGTTAAAATTTTTACATACCCAATTTTTTCTAATTGTTTTAGGGAATAATTTAATTTACCAAGACTAAATCCTAAATTTTTTGACAATTCCCTTTGTGTAATAATTGAGTTTATTAAAATTTCTTTTAATATTTCAAATTTATCTTTGTTGAGCTTATTTTTACTTTTAATGTTCATTAATTGAACTTGTATATTTCATTTATTGAACAGTAAAGTAAATAAATTGAGTTTTATGTTGAATTTAATTACATATTCTCACTTACTGTATATAAAATTAGAATATAAATGAGTAAAGTTATGAGTGAAAATATTTCTGCATGGGGTCATAAAAATTTGAATGAAGAAGAAGGTTTAGAAGCTTTAAAGCAAAATATTTTTTCCAACCAATATTTACATTCATCTTATGAATACCCTAGTTAATTTGAATATATAAAAAAAGTATCAAAGAAATTAAATAAAAAAATTAACTTAGTTTCAAAAATTTATCTTGGTATTTCATTTTATAATATGATTGCAGTTGGTGCTACAAACTCTAATTTTAATGGGTCAAATAGATGTGGAAGTTTATTATTTCAGACCGAAAAGGCATTTAATTATTTTGAAAATAATATTAATGATTTGGTTTTCAGATATACCTGATACCCAAAAAAAATAATTTTGATAAATACAATATAATTTTATCATTTATAAGATTTTTTGCTTTAATTAAAGTTTTAGTGAAATATCCAAAATTTTTAAAATCATTAAAAAAAACAAGTTTTATAAAATAGCTTTAATTTCGACTAATACTTATGTGGTATTGATATTTTACTGGAATAAAATGTAGAGTTATAAATACTTAATTAAATATTAATAAAAATTATATGAAATTATTTTTTTATTTCTATGATTTAATTATCAATACAATATATATTAAGTAAGTATATTTAAATCAAAATAATTTAATAAACAAATGCTTTGGAAAAAAATAAAAAAAATACCATTTAAAAATGTAGAGGATTGCTTAAAGCAGGTAAAAAAAAAATCAATAGTAAGTCCTTGGATTGAGGATGTATTTTCGAAAAAAAAAAAAATTAAATATGAAAAGTATGAAAATTTTGAAATCCATAGAATTAAGTTAAGTGAAATTGGATTTAAAAAAGCAACAAGATTGAAAGATGTATATAAAATGTTTAAAAAACTTAATTTTGAGCTAACACCTCCGGAAATATCTCTTTATTTAAGGCTTTTGTACAAAAAGCAGCCCAAAGGTGAATGGTTAAGAATATCTGTACCATTTAACTCAATGGTAGATAGAGATAAGGTACCACATCTTCCAAAATTAGGTCGCGCCTTAGGAAAAAACTTTTTAGAAACATATTGGTCATACCCTGACGCAATTTTTCATCCACATAATGATTTTTTAGTAATAAAGTTTAATGATAAAAAAAAAAATAAAATTAAATAATTATAATTTTTTATCAAATAGAATTATAGTTTCACCGATGTGTCAGTATTCTTCTATTGATGGCTCACCATCAAATTGGCATTATAAGCATTTAGCTAATCTAATTTTATCTGGTGCGTCTATGTTGATAATAGAGTCTACAGCTGTAAGTAAGATTGGTAGAATTACCCATAAAGATCTTGGCCTTTATAACAATATACAAGAAAAAAATTTTAAAGACTTAATTAAATTTTTAAAAACAATTAAAAATATACCAATTTGTCTTCAAATCTCACACTCTGGAAGAAAAGGATCTTGTAATATACCTTGGGTGAATTCTGGTAAACCATTAAAAAAAAATAATTGGAAAACTATTTCATCATCAAATTTAAAAAGAGATATAGATTGGCCAATACCTAAAAGGGTTAAGCTCGAGCATATAAAAAAAATAATTTCTGAATTTGAGAATACTGCTACCAGAGCAGTAAGAGCAGGATTTGATGGAGTTGAAATTCATATGGCACATGGTTATTTAATTCATCAATTTTTATCACCAATTTGTAACATTAGAAAAGATATATACGGAGGATCTGTAAAAAATAGAAGTCGTTTGAGTTTAGAAATTACTAAGCGTATAAAAAAAAAATTACCTAAAAATAAAATTTTAGGAGTGAGATTAACTGGATCAGATCATTTAGAAAAAGGCATTGATATAAACGATTCGATATACTTAGCCAAAAAACTAAAATCTATTGGTACACACTACTTATGTGTTTCGTCTGGAGGTATAATTAGAAAAACAAATCTAAATACAGAAAAAGAAGCATTTCGTGTTGAAATGACTAGGAAAATTAAAAAAGAACTAAAGAATATATTAATAGGTACAACGGGTAAGTTAGAAAATTTGAAAAAACTAAAAAAAAATTTTTCATCAAAGAAAATAGATTTAGCCTTTATTGGCAGACCATTCTTGAAAAATTCACATTGGCTTTATGAGTCTTTAGAAGAAAAACTTATTCCAAAACAATACGAAAAAGCTTTTGATAAAAAAATATAGTATAATTATTAGACTATAAGGTTAATCTAGGCAGGCGTTAAAAAAAAATATTATTTAATTTATAATGTATTATATTTTTTATATATTAAACCATGTTATTTTATTAGAGTTATTTATTTGAAAAAAGTAAAAAACCTTGCTAAAAGACACCCCAACATGACACTCAATAATTATGAATTAAGAAATATAATTAAGATTGAAATTCCAAGTATAAAATAATGATACCATATAGTAAACATTTTATAGATAAAGATGATATTGATGCTGTTGTTGATGTATTAAGGAATAAAAGCATAACCCAAGGTGAACTTATTGGGAAGCTAGAAAATAAAATTTCAAAATATGTTAAATGCAAATATGCAGTTGCTGTAACAAGTTGCTCGGCTGGTTTACATTTATCATCTAGCATTATAGGAATGAAAAATAAGAATGTTGTTACAAGTCCTATTACTTTTGCATCTACTGCTAGCAGTATTTTACACTGTGGAGGAAAACTAAAATTTGTTGATATCTCTAATAAGAATATTAACATTGATTTAGACAATATAGATAAATTGAATTTTAACGTAAATACGATAATTCCGATTCATTTTTCAGGAGCAGCTGTAGAATTAAAAAATTTTAGAAACAAAAATCCTAAAATAAAAATAATTGAAGATTCAGCACATGCCCTAGGTGCAAAATATAAAACTGGAGATATGGTAGGTTCATGTAAATTTTCTGATATTTCAGTGTTTTCACTTCACCCGGCCAAAACAATTACAGCTGGTGAAGGAGGTATAATAACTACTAACAGCGAGGATTATTATGATGAACTTAAATTACTTTCAAATAATGGTGTTCAAAAAAATAAAGAGAAGTATAAGATTAAAAAATATAAGAATGATATGTGGTATTATGAAGTTCAAAGATTAGGATTTCATTATAGGATTACAGATTTTCAATGTGCATTAGCCATATCACAATTAAATAAAATTAATATTTTTCTCAAAGCAAGAAAAAAAATTGTTAAAAATTATGATGAAGCTTTTAAAAGTTTTAAAAATTTAGATCCAGCAATAGATTATTTAGAGAGAAAAAACTCATCAAATCATCTATATGTAATAAGAATAAAATATAAAAGAATTAAAAAAACAAGAAGTATAATAATGAATTATCTTAAATCTAAAGGAATTATTACACAAGTTCATTATATACCCATAATAAACCACCCATTATTTAAAAGATATATCAATAAAAATGATAAACTTGAAAATGCTAAATCTTATTATGATGAAGCCTTAAGTCTTCCACTTTATTATTCTCTAAAAGAAAAGGAGCAAGAAAAAGTCATAAGGGAATTAAAAAATATAATTGAATAATATGAATAATCTTACAATCTTAGTTACTGGTGGAACGGGATCATTTGGCAATAAGTTTGTTGAGATGACGTTAAAAAAATATAATCCTAAAAAGATTATAATATTTTCAAGAGATGAAATGAAACAGTGGCATATGGCACAAAAGATCACTGATAATAGAGTGAGATTTTTTTTAGGAGATGTTAGAGATAAAGAAAGATTGAATAGAGCAGTAGATGGTGTGGATATAATAATCCACGCAGCAGCTTTAAAAATTGTGCCAACAGCAGAATACAATCCATTCGAGACTGTTAAAACCAACATTATTGGTGCAATGAATATTATTGATGTTGCTATAGAAAAAAATGTTAAAAAAATAATTTCTCTTTCAACTGATAAAGCTTGTGATCCTATAAACTTTTATGGAGCTACAAAATTAGCTTCAGACAAGCTATTCATAGCTGGAAATAATTATGTTGGAAAAAGACCTACAATATTTTCAGTTGTTAGGTATGGAAATGTGATTGGCTCAAGAGGCTCTGTAATACCTTATTTTCTAAAATTAAAGGAAGAAAAAAAACAATTAACAATAACTGACAAAAACATGACACGTTTTTTTACGAGTTTAGAAGATGCAGTTAAGATGGTTTGGACAGGTTTAAAAGTTATGAAAGGTGGAGAAATATTTGTATTAAAAAATCCATCTATAAAAATACTGGATCTAGCTAAAGCTATAGATAGTAAACCAATTAAAGATATTGGAGTAAGGCCGGGAGAGAAAATAAATGAAGTTTTAATTTCAAAAGAAGAAGCTGATTATGCTTACGATTGTGGAATTTATTATTCAATTATAAGCCAAATTGCAAGAGAAAATAATAAATCTAAATTCAAGAACGCAAAAAAAGTTCCAAGGAAGTTTGAGTATAGATCCGATAAAAATAAATTTTTAAACTTAAAAGAAATAAATAAAATTTTAGATAAGTTTAAAAATAATAATTAAAAAAATTATTAATTATTTTTTGCTCGAAATATTTTAAATAAAAACTTATTAAATGAATTGTCATCATTGTTTAAACTTATTCTATCTAATAAAAACTTTTTGCTATTTGAATTAGTTGTATTACCATTTGAAAATGCCTTGGCATAATTTAATTTTTTAATCCAATTAACATTTTTTTTGTTAAAGCATATGTTGGGGACTCCGTTAGGAAAAGAAAAAATATTGATAAAATTATTAAAATTTTTTAAAATTCTACTATTTTTATTTGCAATACTATCTAGTTCGACTTTATTCAGTGCTAGACAATTATAATGTTCATACAAGTGATCAGCTATAAAAAATTTTTTTTTTTTATGTTCTTTTTTTAAATAATTATAGCTAACCATTTTTCCTTGGTATTTATTAATTTTATTTTTGTTAAATTTTATATAGTCGTTAAGCATGATAAATTGTGATGGCTTGATACTTAATGAGACAGGTTTTGAAAGTTTATGTTTTTTTATAAAGTAGTTAAAATTTTTGTAATATAGTTCAAGATATTCTATACTAGCAGGTAACAGTGGTATTTGATTTTTTATTGCACTCATATTTAAAAAAAAAACAGGAGTAATTTTTAATCTACTTAAGATATCCAAACCATAGTGAAAAGAATTTAAGTAACCATCATCAAAAGTAATTAAAGCAGAGTTTTTAACTACTTTATTTGAAATAAGCTCTTCTGGGTTAATTACCTTAAATAATTTCTTAATGAAATTTATTTGATCTTTAAATATTTTTTTAGTTACAAATAATTTATTTTTTTTCTGAAAAATACTTGGGCTATCAGTTATCTCATGGAAGCTAAATATATAGAATTTATCGTTGATAAGAGTCTTGGTTAAATTACTAATATCAATAGTCTTACCAATTAATTCTTTCACACATAATTTAAGATTATTTGTCATCATAAAATTGTTTAAATAAACATGTATAATAAACCAAATAAAATAGGAAACTAAAAAAAATATTTTTTAAAATAATAGTTATTATTCTTAATAAAGTAATTGCCCTGATAAGATCTATAATCTTTAAAAATACTAAAAATGATACAATTATGGAGAAAAAAAATAATTAAAAATGATAACTTATTATTTTTATTAATAATTATTAAGATTAATAAACATAAGATATAATTATTTTATGTTAAAATATAAAATTACAGAATATTTTATTCAGAAAAAAAGATATTTTTTGTGTAGATCCAACATCACTCTAAGTAATGAAAATTCATTTCTAAAGAAAGGTGCAAATAATTTCAATACATACCCTTTTATAGCCCATTAGAATAAATGTTCAGAAATAAAGAATTTAGTAAATTGTGCGACTTATCCAAAAAATTTCTTAAAAAAAGACCTTATTTAAGTAATTTAGGTAACCCTTTTCTTTTTGTAGTAAGTGGCCATCCATTTATTTTATCAAGATATAAATCTGTAAATTCAAAAAAAATAAATTTTATATTTATTTTTAAGTATACTTTTCAACTGATTTTAAATCTGATAAAAATAAATTTTTTCATAATTAGATTAATATTTACTAAGAATCATTCAAATATTAATAAAAATTTTAAAAAAGGTTCAATAATTGTAAGTCATTTAATCAATAGTGAGAATTTTAAGAAAAGTATAGACACACAATTTAATGGAATTGAAAAAGAAATAGAAAAAAATAAAACAATTTTTTTTTACTTAGATCATATAAATATTAGCAATAAAGATAAAATTGACTCATTAAATATAAAGAAAAACTTCTTCATAAATAACAGCTGTATAGAGCTATCTACTTACAAAAAAATTATTATAAACATTATAAAGGAATTTTATTTTTTGCTTAATAGAATAAAAAAAACTAATAATAATTTTGAAAAAAAATTTTATTTAGAATGTGCTAAATATCTTTTTTCATTATCAACAATTAAAAATATTATTTTATTTTATAATTTAGAAAAATTGATAATTAAAAAAAAAATTACCTACATAACAATAACTCTTGAGGGGCATCCGTACGAACATTTAATATTTTTGCTAGGGAAAATGTATAAGATTAAGGTTTATGCTTACCAAAACACATATATTACAAAAAATCATTTTTCAATGTTTTTAAATTTAGGAACAAATTTTTTACCAACAAAAATTTTAGCTAGTGGAAAAATAAGTTATGATTTTTTGAGAACTAAGTTTAATAGAAAAAAAGTGTTTTTATTAGGTTCAAATAAATACCAAAAACAAAAAAAAATTAAAGATCATAATAATTCTAATTGTCTAGTAATCCCAACTGGGTTAGAGAACGAATCTAATGAGTTGCTTAAATTATGTCATGAATGTCTTGATAAAGAAAAAAATCTCAACAGGAAATTTATTTTGAGGCTACACCCATTGATTAATAGATCAAACTTTATTAAAAAAAATCAAAAAATACTAAAAAGTGAAAAAAGAATTGAGATCTCAAATTCGAAATTAGCAGATGATATTACAGTATGTAAATTTGTTTTATACAGAGCAAGCTCCGCTGTGGTTGAGGCCGCACAGCAAGGTCTTGTTCCAATATACTTTTATGATAATATAAATAATTTTCAGTCAGATGCTTTATGGCAACTCAAGTCAAAAACTACAATAAAGAATGCAAAAGAATTAGTTAAATTTTTAAATAAAAAACAACCTATTGATAAAAAAAGATTTGTAAAATGTATCAATTTTACAAATAATTTTTATAGACCAATTAATTATAAAAAATTAAGAGAAATATTTTAATTATCAAAAAGTATGAATTTAATTTATTCAATATAATAGCAGAAATTTGTACTTATTTTTTCGTATCGAATATGTATAATAAATAAATGAATTGGGAAATTGAAAAAATTGAAGAGAAAAAGGGCTTTGATAAACTTGAAAAATTTTATAGAGAAAAGTTAACTAATTTTTATCACAGTAGACTATCTTCAAATTATCTTTATTGGAAATTAAAACAAAATAAAAAGTTTAATGGCATTATGCTCGTTGCTACAAAAGATAATAAAATTATTGGATCTACATCTTTGACCTTTAAGAGTATTAGCTTCAATGGAAAAAAAAATTATGTTGCTGAAATAGGTGATAGTTATGTTGATTTTAATGCACAAAGAACTTTAATAGAGAAAAAAGATAATTTGTTGAATAATAATTTTGAAAATAGAAGTATTTTTGGAAGTCTTGTAAGTCGTTTACTAAAAATTGCAAAAGAAAAAAATATAGAATTCATTTACGGTGTCCCAAATAATACATCACTACAAGGTTATACTAGAAAACTAAATTTCAAAAGTATGAATAAATTCGACTTATATAGTTATGTTTTACCTAGCTTAAAAAATTTCAATTACATTTTGAAATTTTATAGATTTTTATTATATAAAATTAATTATAGTAAACTATCATTTATTATAGAAGAAAATATTTCCCAAGAAGAAATCAAATCTATTTATAATAAAAAAAAAAATTATTATCATTTAGATAAAAATGAAGAATATTTTAATGAAAAATATAAATTTAATCCAGAGGGTAGTTTTAAATTTTTTAAAATATATAAAAATATAAATTTAATTGCCTTGTTTGTTTTAAAAGAAGATCTTTTTCATGAAAAAATTTATATAGTAGACAGCTTATTTGAAATGGAGGTAAAATATTTGAAATATGTCTTATTAGTTGTGAATTCTAAATATAATTTATCTGTAAATTTTTGGGAAAAAAATACAAATATTAATTTTTTTGACCGATTTATTTACACAATATTCAAAAGACAAAAAATTAATATTATTTATTTTGATGATATCAATTCAGATCAACTTACCTTTTTTAATGAATTTTATTTAGGTCATAGTGATAATTTCTAAATATGAAAAATGAAGTAAATATAATTGGTAATGGATATATGGGGTCTCAAGTTTCGGCTTTATTTCATCTAATGGGTTATAAAATAAATATATTCTATAATAAAAATAAAAATGAAAATTTACTTAATCATAATATTAAATTACTAAACAAGAAAATTTTATTTACCGAAAAAAAACACAATTTCCACTTTTTTAATGATTTGGATAATATAAAAAAATTTCCAACTATAGAATGTGTTAATGAAAACCTATCAACCAAAAAAGAAATATTTTTAAAAATTTTTAAAAATTTTGATGTTAATATCTTTAGCAACACTTCTTCAATTAATGTCAGTCAAATTAATACTAAAATAAATGTTTTGCATTTTTTTAATCCAATTTTTATAGGTATATTTGAGGTATATAAAACAAAAAATATTGATTATGACGGTGAGCAAATTTTAAATTCTTTAAATCATAAAAATTTTTTAGCTTTAAATATTCCATCTCCAGAAAAAATTATTTTAAACAATTTAATTTTTTCTGAAATCTCTGAGTTTTTTTATTTGATAGAAAAAGACTATGTCAACAAAGATCAATTACTTGCATCATTTAATAAGATGAAAAATTATAATTTGTTAAATTTAATTGATGTTATAGGTGTAGATGTATCTATGGCAATTTTAGAAAATCTACACAAATCATATAACAGGTTCTATATACCGCAGATTTTAAAAATAGCTTTATCAAAAAATATTCTTGGAAAGAAAAATAAAAAATCAATAAGAAAAATTTTTTATTCAGAAGATTACTTTAATTTAGGATAATCAATTAATTTTATGATTTATAAAAGTTCAGAACTTGCCATTATTGTTCCTTCAATAAATTATCAAAATATTAAAACTTGTTTAAAATCAATTAAAAATCAAACGCAAAAAGTTGGACAAACTATTATTGTTTTTAATAAAAAAAGTGATTTTAAAAATAGTAAACAAATTACTTATTCATATACCAATCGATCAAACCAAGTTCTTCAAAGAAATCGTGGTTTAAACTTAATTAATAAAAAAATTAAATTAATTTTACAACTTGATGATAAATTTTATCTTCATAAAAAGGCAATTGAAAATTTGATTAATGAATGGGATCTTG
>MDTF01013865.1_pt1 | contig 16483 bp, 13 predicted proteins | sample 811191 | NCBI WGS metagenome assembly MDTF01 (sample SAMN05326649, study PRJNA326480) | marine metagenome | isolation source: seawater | place: Southern Ocean | collected 2011 | reverse complement strand
ATAATTCTGGTCTAATTTCTGTTCTTTGAAAAGCTCCTCCAGTGCTAAATTGATTTGATTTATCAAAGTTAAATATACCTCCTGCTGCATTTGCTTTTACAAAAAATCCTTGAGCAGGAGTGATCACCATAGCATCAGCAACTGTTTTTACTTCATAAGCGCCACTAGTACCTGTACCTTGATTCCAAACCCAAAGTGTTTGTGTTTCTGAAATAGCATCTTCACCAGTCAAAAAAATGGCACTTGCAATATGTGATGTGTAAGGATTTCCTAAAAGATTAAAACGATTTCCAGCAGAAGAGAGTGTAACACCAACATCAGCAACATTTAGTGTTCCTGTAAAAGAGATATCTCCAGTAGCGCTTCTTTTTACAGAATACCCATTTCCTTCAGCAAAAGGTGCAGTTTCACCAGACTCCATATAATCCCAAGAATCATCACTGGACGTGAAGAGAGCTATCCCTCTATTATCTCCAGTTCCTGAAGCTATATTGTTAGCAGTTACATAAGCATCATCATACGTTTCTCCAACAACAGGACTAGACATTAAATACCAGTTGGTGGTGGCTAGGTTTCTGTTATAGGATACATTTCCAGAAGAAGTACCATTTACTATTAATGAAGTACCTGAATTAATATTTAAGCTACCACCAGAGTCAACTCCAATATCATTAATTTCTGAATTTGATGATAATGTTAAATCTCCATAAATGTAGGCGTCTGAAGCAGATGTTGTACCATCCATAGCTTCTGAGTTTACCCAACTTCCGCCATTGTATAGTAAATATTCTAATTCTCCTGGAGTTCCTTCACTAGCAGATCCAGTAATAAAAGTATTTGTAAATATATTTCTATAGTCTTTAGTTGAACCTACTCCAACTGCAGTATCATCAACTAAAGTACCATCATCGGAGTCAGCAGTTCCACCAACTTTTAATAACCATCTTCTACCCGTTCCAAAAAATAAATTTTGATAACCACTATTAAAATTCACTGATACAGGTAATGTAATACTATTTGCAGTATTAAAATCAGATCTGGAATTTCCTCTAGCAACAATCAAAAAGCCATATGCAGGAATAGTAATGTCTGCGGAGGCATTTGTTTCATCAGTGCCAAAATCATAAACGTAGTTATCGAAAGACCCGCCAGAGGTGTATCTAATTAATTTTGTAGTTCCTAAAGACACAGACTCATTAGAGTTATTAAAAAGTTCTAAATAGTCGTTTTTAAACCCTTCTTCTGAATCTAAAACTTCCGTGATAAAAACAACTCCTGCTGCTGGAACTGGTGGAATTTCATCATCAGTAATAGTAACCGTATGTGTGCTTTGAGAAATAACCAAACCTGAAACAGCACTTGTTTCTGTAATTGTTAAAATTACAGTTTCTTCGTCAGTGTCTACATCATCGTTTATGTCTAAAGAAATATTTTGCGAACCATCTGCTGTAAAACTTAATGAAGCAGTATTTAAAGTAAAGTCACCACCTTCTGCAGTACCAGATGCGGCAACACTAACCTCTATTTGATTACCAGAATAATTAGAAACCGTAACAGGTATTAATACGTTAAAAGTAGTATCTGTTTCTGTTTCTGAACTTGTTGCAGTGTCAAAACGAATAATAGGGTCTGTAGATGGTGCACTTGCTTCTATAAGAATATCATCCATCCATAAAAGACCAGCTCTTGAAGAAGTATAAGTAAAACTTAAACCAAATGCAGTAGTGTCTGTGTAATCTGAATTTGTAGCAGTTCCTTGTGAAACTAACGCGTCAGAACCACCATCATCATCTATTAAAACCTCCCATAAACTAGCAGAGGTTCTCGTAACCTTAAAACCTCTTGTTTCATTTGCACTCCAATCAATTGAAGTAGAAATTACAGCTTCATCTGCAGATCCATTTGTTACTTTCCATAAAGTAATATCATCTAAACTTCCTGTTAAGTTTACACCAATGGCATAACCATCTACAGAAGCAGAGCTTAAGTTTGCTTCATTTGCAGCTAAATAAATCCAAAACTTATTTGCACCAGAAGGGTCCCAGTTTCCGTTCTTTATATTAAACTGCCAAGTAGCATCTTCTGTTGTAAAATCTACACCACTTATGCTTTGACTAATATAGCTACTCCCTGAAACACTGGATAAATTATGTTTAAGAGAGTGAGTGCCGATAATAGGATTCGTTGAAGAACTTACCCAATGACCAGCGGTACTTTCTGTCCAGCCAGTTATATCTCCATCATCAAAATTATCATTTATTTCTTGTGCTGAAATATTTACATTGCATAAAGTAAAGCAGGTTAGTAATAAAATTCTTAAAAAGTTTTTTTGTTTCATATATGGGTTGTTTAATTAAATATTATTTAAAATCACAGTAAGTACATTTCCTTTTAAAAATGGAAATGTAGTTGTCAGATAATGAAATGTTAGGGGGGTCTACTTATCCTAAATAAGTGACATCATCAAATATAGGTAACTAAAAATTTAGTTGCAAATTAATATTAATTTTTTCTCCAAAAAAATGGGGTAAATAAAATGAGAACGGTAAATAATTCTAATCTACCAATCAACATTAAAAAAGAACAAAACCATTTGGCGCCAGCTGAGAGATGCGCAAAATTATGAACTGGGCTTACAGAACCAATTGCAGGTCCTATATTTCCTAAAGAAGAGGCAGCAGCACCCAAAGCTGAGGTAAAATCTAAGCCTAAAAAAGTAAGTATTACTGAGGAGATCATAAAAATAAGCATGTAGATAACAAAGAAAGAGAGAATGTTAAACACAATGGCCTGACTGACTGCTTTTCCATTATATCTAACAGGAATAATTGCACTAGGATGCAAGGTTTTTTTAAATTCTAAAAAGCTATTTTTTAACATTACAATATGCCGTACTATTTTAATTCCACCACTGGTAGAGCCTGCAGAACCTCCTAAAAAGAAAAGAGCAAAGAAAATACCCGTAGCAAAGTAACTCCACATGGTAAAATCTGCTGTTACAAACCCCGTAGTAGTAATGATAGAAGTAACTTGAAAAAGGGCATGTCTAATAGCGCTTTCTGTAGCTCCAAAAACTTCTGGATGTGCAATGGTAGTTTGTAACGTTTCGTCTTGAAAAAATAAAACAATAACAGCTACAATACTGGTAATTCCTACAATACCAAAAATGTAATATCTAAATTCTTCGCTTTGTAAAACTTTACGAATCTTTCCTTTTAAAGCAAAGTAGGTAAGAACAAAGTTTGTACCGGCTACAAACATAAAAAAGATAATAATATATTGTACCAATGGCATTGCATTCCAATACGATAAGCTATTATTTTTTGTTGAAAACCCTCCAGTACTCACGGTAGCCATTGCATGGTTAATAGCATCAAACCAAGTCATTCCGGCTAGTTTAAGCAGTAAGAACTCTGTAAAAGTGAGCGCAACATAAATTAACCAAAGACGTTTTGCAGTATCTGTAATTCTAGGGTGTAGCTTATCTGCTGATGGTCCTGGAGCTTCCGCCATAAATAATTGCATGCCTCCAATTCCTAGTAGAGGAAGAATAGCAATGGTAAGCACAATAATTCCCATGCCACCAATCCAATGGGTGGCGCTTCGCCAAAATAAAATTCCTTTTGGCATAGATTCTATGTCTGTTAAAATAGAGGAACCTGTGGTAGAATATCCGGAAAGAGTTTCAAAAAAAGCATCTGTTATAGAGGGTATTGCTCCCGTAAATAAATAGGGAAGCATACCTGTAAATGACAAAGTAAGCCAACCCAATGTAACAATAAGATATCCTTCTTTCTTATGAATATTTGTAGTAGTCGGTTTGTTAAAAAAGTAGAGTAATAATCCTAAAAAAATCGTGATTATTCCAGCATTTAAGATGCCCATTTGAGCCTCTTCTTCATGGTACATGCTAAAAGGGATAGCAATAAACATAAATACGCCGTTAAGAACTGCAGTAAGTCCTAAAAACCGATAGATTATTTTAAGATTGAGACTTCCCATTTCTATCTAAATAAGTCTTCAACAATATTAATTGCTTCAGGTAAACAGAAAACAATGGCTTTATCACCACTTTTTATCTGAAAGTCTCCGTAAGACATCAAAGCTTTTCCATCTCTAATGATACCTCCAAAAACAGCATCTCTAGGGAATTTTAACTCTCTAATTGGTTTTTTTGTCACTTTTGCATTAGGTAATACTTCAAACTCAAAAACTTCAGCGTCTATATTATGAAGATTTGCCAAGGCTAGAATTTCTCCTTTTCTAATATGTCTAAAAATACTACTAGCCGCTATTAATTTTTTATTAATAAGGGTGTTAATTCCAATGGTTTGAGAAATGTTGATGTAATCCATGTTTTCAACCAGAGCAATTGTTTTTTTAACTCCTTTAGATTTGGCAACCAAACAAGACATAATATTTGTTTCAGAATCTCCCGTAACCGCCACAAAAGCATCCATCTCTCTTATATTTTCCTCTTCTAATAACTCAATATCTCTTCCATCACCATTTATTAAGAGGGTTTCATCTAATTCTTCTGCTAATAGTAATGATTTTTCTCGCTGTTTTTCTATGAGTGTTACTTTAAAATTTTCCTTGCAAAGATTTCTTGCTGTTTTAGAGCCAATAGAACTTCCACCAAGTATCATTACATTTTTAATATTGAGGTGTTCTTTTCCAACAATTGGGTAGAGGCTATCTATACTATAATGTGGTACTGAGAAATAGACTTGATCTCCTAGCTTATAAACAGAGTCTCCTCTGGGGATGATGGTTTGTGAAATACCTTCTCTTTTAATGGCAATGGTAATGAAGTCTACACTTGAAAACGTTTCTCTAGCTTCTTTTACAGTAGTATTTAGAAGTGGAGATTTATAATCTAAGGTAGTTCCCATAACATTAAATAACCCATTTTCAAAAGTAACAGTATCGTTAAATGACGATTGATTTAGGAGCATTTTAATTTCATCTGCAGCTAATTCTTCTGGAGAAATCATATAATCTAAACCGAATTTTTTAAAATCTATATGATCGTTTTTAAGAAATTCTGGATTGTCTATTCTAGCAATGGTTTTCTTAGCTCCTAAAGATTTTCCAATCACAGAAATAGTAAAATTGGTATTTTGAGATTCAGTCACAGCCAATAGGATGTCTGTAGATTCTATACCAATTTCTTTTAGTAATTTTATAGATGTAGCATCACCTTTTTTGGTGATTACATCTAAGTGGTTGTTGATGTAGTTTAGCTTCTCTCCGTCAAAATCTATTACGTACGTATCTTGTGATTCGTAGGATAATAACTTTGCTAAATGAAACCCAACATCTCCAGCACCTGCTATAATAATTTTCATAGGTCGTAAGAAATTACACACAAATATATAAAACTTACCATTGTGACTGATAAAAATAATGATTGATGTTCATTTTAAACTTGTTTTGTATATTTATAAGAAAGTCGCTTTATGAAAAAATTAACTATTAAATCTTGGGCATTAGATGATAGACCAAGAGAAAAATTAATTACTAAAGGAACCTCAGCTCTTAGTTCTGCAGAGCTTTTGGCTATTCTAATTAGTTCTGGAAATAAACAAGAAAGTGCTGTAGACCTTTCTAAAAGAATTTTAGAATCTGTGCATAATAATATTCATGAACTAGCTAAGCTTTCTTTAGAAAAATTAACAGCCTTTAAAGGAATAGGGTCTGCTAAAGCAATAGCTATTATTACAGCTTTAGAGTTAGGGAAAAGAAGACAGTTAGAAATATTTATAGAAAACCCCAAAATTAGCAGTAGCAAAGAGGTTTTTTCTATGATGCAACCATTGCTAGGAGGGATGCCACATGAAGAGTTTTGGGTATTATATTTAAATAATTCTAACAAAGTACTCTCAAAAAATCAAATAAGTAAAGGGGGTATCACTGCTACTGTCGTAGATGTAAGACTCTTGTTTAAGAAAGCTATAGAAATCTCTGCTGTTGCCATTATTATCTGTCATAACCATCCATCGGGAAAAACAAACCCAAGTGATAACGATAGAGATCTTACCAAAAAAATTAAAGAAGGTGGATTAAGTTTAGATATTAAACTCCTAGATCATTTAATAATTACTGAAAAGTCTTATTTTAGCTTTGCCGATAATGGTGAAATTTAAATATCTCTAAAGTTTTGATACTTGTCTATACGCATAAAATTACCCCAAGAGTACGGTATATTTTTAAGCATATTTTTACTAGAATTCTTTTGACTCCGGTAGGTTTTACATCAAAAATTGAAGAGTTTGTAGCCCATAATGGGCCTAAGTTTAGCTATACCAAAGTTCCTTTAGGAAAAGAGTTTTTTATAAGAAGTAATGAATTGCTCTTTGAACAAGGTGTAAACGACATTGAAATAAATATTTCACAATGGGATGAAAGTCCTTGTTTTTTTAACGCTGGATCAAATTCTAGCATACCATTTGATATTTTTGCTGCTAGCTTTTATTTAATTTCAAGATATGAAGAGTACTTACCGCATGTAAGAGACGTTCATGAAAGGTTTACAGCAGAACAAAGCCTAGCCTACAAACATCAGTTTTTAGAAAAACCTGTCGTTGATATCTGGGCATTAAAGCTAAAAACTATTTTAAAAGAACGCTTCCCTGAGTATCATTTTATTGAGAGAGAGTTTACATATATTTCCACCATAGACGTAGATAATGCATATGCCTATAAATACAAGAGTTTTGTTAGAACTCTTGGAGGGTTTATAAATGATTTCTTTAAGTTACAACTAAGAAGTTTTTGGGATCGACTACTAGTTCTTTTAAGAATTAGAAAAGACCCATACAATAACTTTGAACAGATTTTAGCACTAAGCAATACTCACAGTGTAAAAGTTATTTTTTTCTTTCTTATTGCAGACTATACAACGTTTGATACAAATGTTTCTGCTACCAAAAGACAATTTAGATTGTTAATAAAGCATATTGCAGATTATGCGAGTGTAGGATTACATCCGTCTTATTATACGATGAAAAACAGTGACATGTTAAAAAAAGAAAAAGAACGTCTAGAATCAATTACAAATACTCCTACCACTATTTCCCGACAGCATTTTTTGCGTTTTAGTTTACCAGAGACATATCAGAACTTGATTGATTTAGAAATAAATGAAGATTACTCTATGGGATATGCTAGTCATGTTGGGTTTAGAGCAAGTACTTCTATACCATTTCACTTTTTTGATTTAGATTTTGAAATACAAACACCATTACTTGTTTATCCCTTTGCATTAATGGATACTACCTTAAATGATTATATGGGACTTACCCCAAAGCAATCTTTGGGGAGAACAAAAGATTTATTAAAAGAGGTAATGATGGTTAAAGGAACATTTATCACCTTATTTCATAATGAAAGCCTTAGTGGCTATCTACGATGGAATGGCTGGCAAAAAGTCTATGAAACAATGCTAAAAATGATTCGTAAAAATGCCAATTAAATGCTTAATTAGAGAAGAGTTAGATGATGTTAAATACAATGATTGTATTACAAAATCTAAACAGAGCTTACTGTATGGTTACACTTGGTATTTAGATATTGTTTGTGACCGTTGGGATGTATTAGTATTAGATGATTATGTAGCTGTCATGCCAGTTCCATGGAGAAGAAAATATGGGATTAAATATGTATATCAGCCATTGTGGGTGTTGCAATTAGGAATATTTTCTACTCAAGAAACCACTAACGAACTTAGTTTTATAAATGAATTGAGTACTCGTTTTAAATTTGTCGAAATCCGCTTAAACATCAAAAATAGTATAGAAAGAAGCACCCCTAAAAGTGTGGTTAATCAATTACAATATTTGACTTTAGAGAATTCTTATCAAAATATTTTAAAGAACTTTAATAGAAATAGAAAAAGAGAGTTAAAAAAAGCAGCTGATTCACTTCTTAAAGAATATTGGGGTGATCAACCAGAAAAGTTACTGACTCTTTTTGAAAAAAACATTGGAAGAAGGATTAAAGAAATTACAAAAGAAGATTATAGAAGATTGACGAATTTAATAACTATAATTATTTCAAAAGGTTGTGGAGAGGTATTGTCTGTTTATGATAACAAAGAGAAAATAGTAGCATCAGGTTTTTTTTTATTTCATAATAAAACAGTTACAGAGTTGGTATGTGCTACAGATCTAGAGAATAGAAATAATGGTGCCAATACATTTTTAATTGATAGAGCAATTAGTAACTATCAAAAAGACTATGATATATTTGACTTTGGAGGTTCCTCTATGAAAACAATCGCTAATTATTATAAGAGTTTTGGCGCTAATACTTATCAATATCTTTTTTTAAAAGTAAATAGACTACCAGCTCTCATTCGACTTTTTAAACCCTAATAGTAGGCTTAAAAAAAATCATGTATACTCTTTTTTCTTATATAGGTAGTTAAAACAAGCCCAAGAAAGAATTCCTGTAATCCACATTAGTAGAGACGAGGTAATGGCAGCTCCTTTAATTCCATAGATAGGAATTAGGAAATAATTACTAAGAATATTAATAATAATTGCACTAGATACAATGTAATAATTTACACTCATTTTACCAATAGAGGAAAGTAAGTTCCCATAAATACCTCTTAAAATAAAAATTCCAGTAACACCAAAAATTAAGATTAAAAAACTTTCTGAATATTTTACATATTCTTCACCAAATAGTAATAGAATTGGCTGACTTAAAAAATAACAAATAGATATAATAACAACGCTAAGCAGACTAAAAAACAGTAGGTAACTCTTTATGTAATTTTTTATATAAGCTTTCTGGCCTATTTTTTCTGTGAATGATACAAAATCGGCTGCTATAAAAACTCTAGGTAAAAACAATAAACTAAAAGGAATTATAGAAATATATTTATAATGGGTAACCATTAAAGGATCACTCATTAACTCTCCAATCAGAATAAGATCAATAATAAAGAGCAATTGAGTTATTACATTAGATAAGCCTCCGAAAAAACCATATTTCCAAAAATCTAAGTCGGTAATGCTAAGATTATTATTTAAATAAAATTTAATCTCTAACTTTTTTATAAATAGTAAGGCAGTAATTAATGGAGCACTAATTAAAGCAATAACATATCCTAGGCCATCTAGGGATAAGGTTAAAACTAAAATTAAAACAATTAGTATGAGATTTTGAGAAAATTCTGCCTTTGCAAAAAGTTTATTTTTATACTGTAATCTAAATTGAGCTTTAACAAGCTCAAAGATAAAATTGGTAAGAATAGCTGTCGATAGCAGTGAAAGATAATAGAAGGTTTTGTTAAATTGAAAAGGTACAAACCATCCTACAAGGAGAGTTATTATGATAAGAATTATGGAACCTAAGATTCCGTTTTTTAAAACATAGGAAAATAATTTTTCTTTATCTTCAGTTGATTTTAATAGAGCTCCATACCGAAGTAGGCTTTGATGCAAGCCAAAACCACCAATAGGAATCATAAACTGAATAATACTATAAGCAAAAAGAATAATACCTAATTCCTTGTTATCAAGGAGCCTTAAGACGATGATTGATCCAATAAATGAAAGCAATCTAGAAAATACGGTAGAGATAAAAATAGCCTTCCCCGCCCTACTTATAAACCCATCGATAAAACTCTTGATTAATGGTATCATAAATTAATTTAAAACTTTATTATATAAACTTGTAAATGAATTACATATTTTTTTACTGCTGAAATTATCAATAGCATATTGATGCATTGTATCTGATTGGTTTTTTGGCTCCCTATAAATTTTAATGATTTTATCTAATAATTGTTGTTCATTTTTTTTCTCAATAAGAAAACCAAATTGATTTGGAAAAAACTCATTAATTCCACCAACATTTGTTGCTATTACTGGAATACCACACGAGAAAGCTTCAAGAATTACACAGGGTAAATTCTCATAATTGCTAAATAAGATAAAAGCATCTGAAGCATTTAAAAAACTGGGTACTTTTTTATGAGCAACGTGATCTATAAAATGTACTTGATCTTTTTTAAAGTCTAAATTTTTAATCAAGTCTTTGAACTTATTTTCTTTTCCTCCAATAAAATTCCACCTGAAAGAATCAATACTATCTTCTAGTCGTTTAGCAACACGTAACATTCCAGAGATATTTTTATGTTGATCTAATAAACTTGAAATATGTGTGATTGTAAATTGATTACTTGCTTTAGAAGTTGGTTTAAAAAGTGCAGTGTCTACTACATTAGGAATTATTGTATAATTTCCTTTCAAGCCAGATTTGAGCATGGAGCTCTTTAAATCACTACTCACCGGACAAACAAAACTAGCATTGGTTGTTATTTTTTTAGATAGATATCTTTCTAGCCAAGGCAATGATTTTTTTTCTTTTAAATGATATCCTGTCCAATGTTCTGAAATGATATAGGGAATTTTATTTAGTTTTTTTAGATGTAGTGCAAAAAAACCAAAGGGATATAATTTATTAAGATGCACAATATCAAAATGTCCTATTCTCTTTGACAAATTTTGGTAAGCAAACCAAAATCTATACAACTTTATAAAAGGATTCTTACTTGGTTTTGTATATGCAATATAGGTTTGTAAGCTAGTGTCTTTTTTAACTTCAATTTCTGTTTTTGTAACTCCCGGTTTAGAAATAATATGTAATACGCTAACACTGTGTTTAGAGCTTACCGTTTTTGCGTGTCTTTGAATAAAATCGCCATTTTTAGGCAAAACTTTAGATGGGTACCAGCCACATAAAAATAAAATATGAAGTTTTTTTTTCAAGAGTTATATCTTAATAAACAAATATATAATAAGTTAAAACATTTTTAACGCTAGATTATTATATTTACCCGATGAAAATACAACATATCTTTTTTGATTTAGATCATACACTATGGGACTTCGAGAAAAATTCTGCACTGACCTTTCAGGAAATTTTACCAGCATCTAATATTACAGTCGATTTTGATCTGTTTATGAAAACCTATATCCCAATTAATTTTAGCTATTGGAAAAAATACAGAGAAGAAAAAGTTTCAAAAGAGGAATTAAAATATCTAAGGCTTAAAGAAACTTTTGACGCACTTGACTATTATGTTAATGATGTAACAATACATTATTTGTCAGAAGAGTATATAGTGAATTTACCAAACCATAACCATTTGTTTGAGGGAACCTTTGAAATATTAGATTATTTACAGAGTAAATATCAACTTCACATTATCACCAATGGGTTTGAAGAAATACAGACTCAAAAAATGGAAAAATCTGGCATTAGTAAATTTTTTACTGCCGTCATTACCTCAGAATCTGTAGGTGTTAAGAAACCAAACCCTAAAGTTTTTGAATTTGCATTAGACAAGGTAAATACAACTGCCGCTAACTCAATTATGATAGGAGATAATTTAGAAGCTGATATTCAAGGCGCATTAAATTGCGGAATAAAAGCAATTCATTATAATTCGGAGAAAATAAACTTAATTCCCGAAAATATCATTTCGATAAACCATCTAATAGATTTAAAACAATATCTTTAACCGGAAGTATTAACACTAGTAAATTTTATTTTAAATTACACTAACTTACAAAAATGAAAGCTCGGTTTAAAAAAATAATTCTATTTTTCACTATAATACTTTTCGTATCGTGTGTAGATAATTTATACTTTGACCAAGCAAATTTCGAGATAGAACCTGTAATTAATGCACCTCTAGTTTATTTTGAACTCAATCAAAATAGTTTTTTTAATGAAACTACAACTTTAGAAATATCTTCGATCACAGATATTTCAAGTTTTGAAGTTTTGAAGTTACCGGATTTACGAAATAACTTAATTAAAGCTATTTTCACTTTTGAAGTGAAAAATAGTTTTGATAGGAATTTTGAAATTAACGTAGACTTTCTAGATGATAATGATAATATTACATATAGCATATCTGATATTGATTTATCCCCAGGCAACTTAAATTATAGAGTAATAGATACTCTTCAGATAGCAACCTCACCAATATTTTTAAATACAAAAAAAATTAGAGTTGATGTTAATTTGATACCCTCATCTTCTCAAATAGATCCTAACATATATGAAATATTACAGTTTAAATCTACAGGAACCTTTCATTTAAGTATTTAAATAAAATGAATAAATTTTTTTCATTCTTCTTATTATCAATAATAATTTCAGTGAACTCACAACAAAAATTAGCGTTTTCATTTGGAGACTCTCCACAGACCTTAATGTTAAACCCTGGAGCCGAAACTAATTTTAGCAGCCATTATGGTGTGCCAATCTTATCTAACGTTTCTTTTTCAATAGGCTTCACAGGATTTAATTTAGAAGACTTATTCTTAAACGATTCTAGAAGTTTTAAAATAAAATTTGAAGAAGTTCTCAATAAATTAGATCAAGATAATTACATAAATATGAATGCTGTAATTGATGTGTTAAATGCAGGGTTTAGACTCAATGACAAAACATATGTTAGTGTCGGTTTTTATGAAGAAATAGATGTTATTACTTACATACCGAAAGATATTATGCAATTATTTTATTATGGTAATGAACCTTTTTTAAATAATTCTTTTTCTTTGTCACAAATTTCAATGAAGGCAGATATACTGGGAGTTTTACACGCTGGAGTCTCAAAAAAAATTAGTGAAAAATTAAATATTGGAGCCAGAATAAAAATTTATTCTTCCAGTTTAAATATTGAATCAACTAATAATTATGGAACATTTATTACCGCTACAAGTACCCAAAATATTCTACGCCAATCATTAAATGATGTAAATGCACAAATTAGAACTTCAGGTATAATAGACGGTAATAATGAGGTTCTTGAGTCACCTAAAGAATTGTTTTCTAATACCTTTTTTGGAGCTAATTTGGGATTAGGTTTAGATGTTGGTCTTACATATCATTTTTCACCACAGCTTGAATTTACCGGAAGTTTTTTAGATATTGGTTTTGTAAAACAATCAAATAATATAAGAAACTATAGTATAAGAGGTGATTATACTTTTGATGGATTAAATTTCCAATATGACTCTAACAATATTGTTGATTATTGGCAAGAAATTGAACTAGACTTTAAAGATAACATTACAACAGAGAAAACTGAAGAAGCTTATAACTCTTGGAGACCAATGAAAATTAATGTAGCATTAAAATATAGTTTTGGTGAAAAAAGAAGTAAAAATTGTTATACCAAAACACACAAACAATACTATTATAATTCAATAGGGTTTCAGATTCATAATATTATGAGGCCTGTGAAGCCACAATTTTCTTTTACGAGCTTTTACGAAACCTCCTTATCAGAAAATATACACACTAAATTTACGCATACTATTAACGATTATTCCTATGCTAATTTCGGTGCTGGAGCATCTTTGCAAATAGGTAAATTAAATGTATTTGGGCTGTTGGATAATATATTAGGAGTAAGAGATTTATCGACTGTTAATAATATTTCTCTTAACTTTGGATTTAATATTGTAATAGATTAATTATGAAATACACCTTCGTTCTCTTACTGTCTATTTTTTTTTCTAAGACTCTTTTTAGTCAAGAAAATAGTTCAATTAAAGAAAAATATATAATTGTTAGCAGTACATTCGATTTCCTAAAGCAAGTAGATCGTTACAAAACAAGTTCCTTCACCAAATTTTTATTTAATAAAGCTGGGTTTAAAGTATATTTAGACAATGAAGAGCTCCCAAAAGAATTGTATTATAATAAGTGTAGCGCTATATATGTTAATGTTAAAGACAACTCGAATCTATTTGCTACTAAAAATTTCATAGAATTATTAGATTGTAATGGCAGCGTATTTTACACTTCAAAAGTTGGTGCAAGTAAATTAAAAGATTACGAAAGATGCTACAGAGAAACAATACGAGAAGCATTTTCATCAATTGAGAATTTAAATGCTATTCATACCTCATTTTTAGTAACTAAAGCTGAATACACTAATAAAGAGGAAATGTCCAAAGACTTGATTGATTCTTCTGAAATAAAAGAAGATAGCAGTATACAACTAGTCATAGAAGATTCAATTACAGAGGATGTGAAAAAATCAAATTATCCTTTGTTGAATGCTCAGAAAACCAAAACCGGATATCTATTAATAAATTTAAAACAAGAGCTTGTTTTTATCTTATTAAATACGGGTAATGAGAATAGATTTATTATTAAGAATAAAAATGGATCACTTATTAATAAAGGTAATTATTGGTTAGCTGAGTATTATAAAGGTCAGAAATTGATAACAAAAACAATCCAGATTAAATTTTAATAATCGTATTTATCACCCCACATTTTTTTTAGTTCTTGCCTAAATTTATCCTCCCTAGTATTGTAGCCGGGATCATATATTTTTGTATCGGAAATGTCGTCTGGTAAAAACTCTTCACGAGTGAAACTACCCTCGTAATTATGTGCATATTTATAGTTTTTACCATAATCTAGATTTTTCATTAATGTTGTAGGAGCATTTCTTAGGTGAAGTGGTATTGGTAAATCTCCAGTTTTTTTTACAATTTCTTGAGCTTTGTTAATGGCTATATACGCTGCATTGCTTTTTGGTGAGTTTGCCAAATACACAGCACATTGGCTTAGAATTATTCTAGATTCTGGATAACCGATCACAGAAACTGCCTGAAATGTATTAGTTGCTAAAATTAATGCTGTTGGATTCGCGTTTCCAATATCCTCGGATGCAGCAATTAATAATCTTCTGGCTATAAATTTCACATCTTCACCTCCCTCAATCATTCTAGCTAACCAATAAACAGCACCGTTAGGATCACTTCCTCTAATAGATTTTATAAAAGCAGAAACAATATCATAATGTTGATCTCCAGCCTTGTCGTATCTAACGGTATTTTTTTGAATTTTCTCTAACACTAATTTATTAGTTAAAGTAATAGTATCCTCATTGCCAACAATCAACTCAAAAATATTTAATAATTTTCTAGCATCACCACCACAAACTTGAAGCAAAGCATCAGTCTCTTTTAATTTTATTTGTTTTTTTGACAAAAAAGCATCTTCTTTTATTGCTCTTTTCAATAATAAAATTAAATCACTTTTGTCAAATGAATTTAAAATATATACTTGGCATCTAGATAAAAGGGCTGGTATTACTTCAAAACTTGGGTTTTCGGTAGTTGCTCCAATTAATGTAACCCATCCTTTCTCTACTGCTCCTAAAAGAGAATCTTGCTGAGATTTACTAAATCGATGTATTTCATCAATAAATAATATTGGGTTTTTGGTGGTAAATAATCCGCTACCTTTTTTTGCCTTCTCTATGATTTCTCTTATATCTTTTACACCTGAGCTAATGGCACTTAACGTAAAAAAAGGTCTATCAGATGTTGCTGCTATAATATTAGCCAAGGTAGTTTTACCAATACCAGGAGGTCCCCAAAAAATTAACGATGGAAGTATTCCTTGCTTAATAAGATTGGTTAAAATTCCTTTTTCACCTACTAAATGTCGTTGACTTATATAGTCTTCAAGTGATCTTGGTCGTACTCTTTCTGCCAAAGGTTCATTCATAAGTATAAAAATAGTAAAGATTTATGACAGAAGTTGTTATTTTAGTGACTGGATTTATTTTTGATAAGAATTATATATGCAAAATGATACTTCTCTTACCTATCATAAAAATGTACTTTGGATTCCAATAGTAGCTATTATTACAATTTGGCTTATTTATTGGATAGAAATTACTTTTGGATACAACTTTAATAAATACGGAATCTTACCAAGAGATTTTAGCGGTCTCAGAGGTGTTTTCCTTTCTCCTTTTATACATAGCAATGTTTCACATCTATCAAACAACTCTGTGCCCTTATTTGTGCTGCTAGCGTTCTTGTTTTATTTTTATAAGAAAGTCGCTTATCGTGTTTTGTTTTATGGTTTATTTTTTTCTGGTTTATTTTGTTGGATCATAGCTAGAAATTCTTACCATATAGGTGCAAGTGGAATTATTCATTTATTGTTTAGCTTCATTTTTTTTAGTGGAATTATTAGAAAACATTATAGACTTATTGCCATGTCTTTGGCCCTGATTTTCTTGTATGGTAGTATGATATGGTTTATTTTCCCTACAGAAGATAGAATTTCTTGGGAAGGTCATTTATCTGGATTTTTAATAGGTTTTATTTTTGCTTTTATTTATCGAAAAAAAGGAATTATAAGAGAACAATATCAATTTTCCGAAACTGAATTTGATTTATTATTTGATGAAAATGGAAATTTTTCTCCACCAGAGGTAGAGGAAGAGGACATTAAATATAACAAGAATCCAGATTAATGCTTTTTAGAAATAATCTACGATATTCTTTGTCGAATCATTTCATATAAAAACGCACCACAAGCAACAGAAACATTTAAAGAATCTATAGATCCTAGTATAGGTAGTTTTGCTTTATAATCTACAATTTTTAGAACAGACGGGTTAATCCCT
>MDTF01014308.1_pt1 | contig 16485 bp, 16 predicted proteins | sample 811191 | NCBI WGS metagenome assembly MDTF01 (sample SAMN05326649, study PRJNA326480) | marine metagenome | isolation source: seawater | place: Southern Ocean | collected 2011 | reverse complement strand
TTAGCAAAAATGCAAGCCCTGAAGAATTAAAATCAGCATATAGAAAACTAGCAGTAAAACATCATCCTGACAAAAACCCTGATGACAAAACTTCTGAAGATAAATTCAAAGAGGCAAGTGAAGCATATGGCATTCTTTCAGATCAAGAAAAAAAACAAAATTACGATAATTTTGGTCATGCTGCATTTGAAGGTGGTGGTGGCAGACAAAGTGGTGGTTTCGGTGGGGCAGATTTCTCTGATATTTTTGAAGATTTTTTCGGTGATTTTGGGGGTGACGGAAGATCTAGAGGTAGAAGAAATACTAGCAACAGAGGTTCCGATTTAAGGTACGATTTATCAATTACACTAGAAGAAGCTTATGAGGGTAAAAAACAAGATATAAAATTTTCAACTACAGAGAAATGTAATGTCTGTAAAGGAAATGGGTCTAAACCAGGATCTTCCCCTAGTAGATGCACAACATGTAGAGGAAACGGCAAAGTAAGATCAAATCAAGGTTTTTTTACTGTTCAGCAAACTTGTCCTCAATGCCAAGGAAGTGGTGAGGAAATCACAAACCCATGTAATGACTGTAATGGCCAGGGCAACAAACAAGCTTCAAAAAAGATATCGGTAACTATCCCTAAGGGTGTGGATGATGGAACAAGAATAAGATTAGCTGGAAAAGGTGAGGCCGGAAACAAAAGTGGCACAAGTGGTGATTTATATTTATTTATTAATGTTCAATCCCATGATCTTTTCAAAAGATCTGACGAAAACTTATTTTTTGAATTTCCAATATCAATAGCAGATGCTGCCTTAGGAACAACGATAGAGATACCCACGATAGATGGTGGCAAAGCAAAGATTAAAATTCCGGATGGAACTCAAAATGGAAAACAGTTTAGACTAAAAGGTAAAGGAATGCCTTATATGCGAGGCAGTGGGAATGGTGATCTTTATGTACAAGTTAACACAGAAGTTCCAATATCTTTAAATAAACAACAAAAAGAACTGTTAGAGAAATTTAGAGAAATTGAAAATGAAAAATCTAACCCAAGTATTAAAAAATTTTTTCAAAAAGCAAAAAACTTTTGGAAAAGTTAAATAAAATTTATGCTAGATAATATCTTTCAAAGTATTATCAATTATTACATCAAAAAAAAAAATAAAAAAAACTATTATATTTTTTTCTCATTTTTTAAATTTTTTACAAAGTCTAAATTTATCATACCATTTAAAAATTATAAATTTTATACAACATTAAATAAAAAAGATTTAAGTAGATGGATGATAAAAAATTTATCCCAATGGGATGAAAAAAATATACAAATAATATTAAAATTAATAAAAAAATATAACTCTACATTTATTGATTGTGGTTCTAATTTTGGAGCATATTCTATTCCTATTGCAAGAAAGTTTAAAAAAAATATTATTTATTCGATCGATGCTTCGGACTTAGCGATAAATAATTTAAAAGAAAACATAAGTCTTAATCGGATTCAAAATATAAAATATTTTAATTTAGGTATTGGTGAGAAGAATGAAATAAAATTTTTTGACGATGATATAAAAAAATATAGCAACTCTGGATCATATAGATTTGTAAATAATAAAACTAAAAAAAAAATTAAACTTTTTAAATTAGATTATTTATTTGAAAAGAAATTAATAAAACTAAGAAAAAATGTTATTATTAAAATGGACCTTGAGGGTTATGATTTTTTAGCATTAAAGGGAATGAAAAAAATATTAAAAGGATTTAATGCAACTATTTTTTTTGAGTTTTCAAAATTATTAATTAAAAATTCAAGACAGTTTAACAAAGAGTTTGTAAATTTTATAAAGTTAAACAAATTAAATCTATATGACCTTGATTTTAAAAAAAAAAATGTGGAAGAATTGATCAATTTGTTGAATAAAATTGAAGATAATAAGGAAACAATAGGTGATTTTATAATTACTAATTGGAAATTTAAAAAAATATAATTATACAATATTCTCTCAAATAAAGTAAAAATAAAGCATGAGCATAATAAGATTAGGAATTACTGGCTGCATAGGTAGAATGGGCAAACAGCTCATTAAGTCATCTAAAAATAATAAAAATTTTAAAATAGTAACTCTTACTGAAAATAGAGTTGTGAATAAAAAAATTTATGGAATAAAACCAGAATTAAGCACTGAAAAAGCCTTCAAAAAGGCTGACGTGATAATAGATTTTACAATACCTAATTGTACACTTGAAATGCTGAAAGTTGCATCAAAACTTAAAAAAAGAGTTGTGATTGGAACAACAGGCTTTAATCAAAAAGAAGAGCAATTAATTAAAAAGTATTCGAAAAAAATTCCAATATTAAAAGCTGGAAACATGAGTCTTGGCGTTAACTTGCTGATGTACTTAACGGAAATTGCTTCAAAATCATTAAATGCCAATTATCAATTTAAAATTTTTGAAGCACATCATAAGCATAAAAAAGACTTTCCATCTGGCACAGCCCTAATGCTTGGTAAAGGTATTGCTAATGGGAAAAATAAAGACCTCTATAAACTAATAGGTAAAAAGTTTTTAAATAAGAAAACTTTTCCTTATGGAAAAAAAATTAATTTTCATTCAGTAAGAAAAGATGAAATCATAGGAGAACATGAGGTAAATTTTTCAAGTGGTAAAGAAATAATCACATTAAATCATGAAGCTTTTGATAGAGCATTATATTCAGATGGCGCCTTAGCGGCTGCTAAATGGCTTATAAATAAGAAACCTGGTCTTTATTCAATGAGAGATTTATTAAGTTTTTAATAATGCATGAAAAAGAAAAGGCAAAAAAAATATTAAAAATTTTAAACAAAATTTATCCAACAACTCCTATCCCTCTAAAACATAAAAATATATTTACACTTTTAGTTTCTGTACTTTTGTCCGCACAATGTACGGACCTTAATGTTAATAATGTAACAAAGAAGATATATCCGAAGTATTATAAACCAGAACACTTTGTAAAATTAGGAAGAAAAAAAATAGAAAAATTAATTAATAAAATAGGTATTTTTAGAATAAAAGCAAAAAATATCCACCAATTATCTAAACAAATTATAAAAAAACATAAAGGTAGGGTTCCTAAAACCTTTGAAGAACTTGAAAAATTGCCAGGTGTAGGACACAAAACAGCAAGCGTTGTAATGTCTCAAGGATTTGGATATCCAGCTTTTGCCGTAGATACTCATATTCATAGATTGGCACAAAGATGGGGTTTAACTGATGGTAAAAATGTAATTCAAACTGAGAAAGATTTAAAAAGAATATTTCCAAAAAAAAATTGGTCTAAACTTCACCTTCAAATAATTTACTATGGAAGAGAATTTTGTAAAGCTAGAGAATGTTATGGTTTAACTTGTAAAATATGTACTACTTGTTATCGTAATCGAGAAAAACCTTTAATAACAAAAAAAGCTTAATATGAAAATTTTAGGAATTGGTAACGCAATTGTAGATGTCCTTTGTAGAGTTAATGATGATTTTTTAAGTAAAAATTCTTTAATAAAAAGCACCATGAAACTTATAGATGAAACTGAATTTAAAAATTTACTGTCTTTCCTCCATATTGAGGAAACAATATCTGGAGGTTCTGTCGCAAACTCTATGGTAGGTTTATCTCAGTTGAACAATGATGTTGGCTTTATTGGAAAAGTAAAAGATGATAACTTGGGTCAAAAATATGAAGATGGTTTAAAAAAAGAAAATGTAAATTATCTTTATTCAAAAAAAAACGAACCCATTCCTACAGGAAGCTGTTTAATTTTAATTACACCTGATTCTGAAAGAACTATGTGTACTTTTTTAGGCACAGCAGGCAAGATTAATGATAATGACATAAATGCTGAAGTAGTTAAAAATGCTGAAATAACTTTCTTAGAAGGTTATTTGTGGGATGAAGGTGAGCCCAAAAAAGCTTTTTACAAAGCAATAAATAATTCAAACAGAGTTGCAATGTCTTTATCTGATTTATTTTGTGTCGAAAGACACAAAACTCAATTTTTAGAATTAGTTGAAAATAAATTAGATATTGTGTTTGCTAACGAACAAGAAATTTTGACATTAATAGATAGCAAATCCTTTGACGATGTAATCTCTTTTTCAAAAAATTTGAAAAAACACATAATAATTACTAGAGGTGAAAAAGGTGCATTAGCAATTAAAGATGATGAGGTTTTTGAGTGTCCTGCAGAAAAAAATCTTGCTGTAACTGATCTTACGGGAGCTGGAGATTTATTTGCAGCTGGTTATTTACATGGAATCATAAATAATATGAACACCAAAGAAAGTTTAGCTAAAGGCACAGAACTATCATCTAAAATTATTCAAAAAATTGGAGCAAGAATTTAAGTTTTTTTTATTCTTTTAAAGCTTCCTTTGCCCTTTTTGGGCCCAACTATCTTAGGTTTAAATTTTTTTGTATATAAATTTTTGGTAATAGGATTTTTTTTATTTAATTTGATAACCATTTTTTTTACTTGTTATAAAATTATTATCTTCAAAAACTTTAAAAATTTTTTTTCTTAGTCTATAAATATGAGTCTCAACTGTATGGGTTTCAATATCTGATTGATACTTCCAAACACTTGTCTCCAGTTCTTCAATACTTACAGGTTTCATTTTCTTTGACATATATAAGATTGTATTTACCTCTTTCTCTGTTAACTTTAAGTTTATATTTCTTAAGGACATTTCTCTGCTATTTAAATTAATTTTATAGTTGTTGATGCTAATTTCAGATTGATCATTAAACTGTTGCTTCACAAACATAATATTAAATTTTTCAACTAATTTTAAAATTTTAATCGGAGGATGATCAAAAATATATTGATTATTTGCATTTATTATTTTTTTTTGTGTAACTATTAAAAAATTTTTTAAGTCTTTAGTCTCATTATTTAATGATTTTTCATTTAGAATTTCAGTAATTTTAAAATTTAATTCCTGTTCAAGTTCTTTAAGTATTTGATATAAACTGGTAAATTGATAAATTATTAAATTATGATTATTCATATATTGGAAAGATATGACAATTATTTTAAAAAATAAAGCTACTCTTCAGGTTGATAGTTTTTATTTTAAATGCAGTATTGGTAAAAATGGTGCAACTTCAAAAAAACTAGAGGGGGATAAAAAAACCCCTAAAGGTATTTTTAAAATCCAGAATTTATACTTTAGGGCAGATAGATTAAAAAAACCTGAAACTGACCTAAAATGTATAGAAATTAAAAATGATATGGGCTGGTGTGATGATGTTAAGTATCCCAAAAAATATAATAAATTAATTAAAACAAACAAAACAATTAAACATGAAAAACTCAAAAGAAGTGATCAAAAATATAATTTATTAATACCTATAAAATATAACTTTAATAAGCCTGTTTCTGGCTTAGGGAGTTGCATCTTTATTCATCTTACAGATGATTACAAACCTACAGAGGGCTGTATTGTTTTAAGGAAGAAAGACTTTTTGATTATGTTAAAAATAATTAATAAAAAAACTAAAATAAAGATTAGTTAATTTCTTTTACCAAAAATACTTGATCCAATTCTTAAATATGTAGAGTTATGGTCCGTTGCTTTTAAATAATCAGATGACATGCCCATACTTAATTCTAATAAATTAAATCTTTTTTTTAAAATATCTAATTCCTTAAAGTACTTATCTGGGTCATCATTTGTTGGTGGAATACACATTAAACCAACAACATCTAAATTTAATTCTTTACAATACATACAAAAATTATTTAATTGACTTTTATCTACACCAGATTTTTGATCTTCATCTCCAATATTTACCTGTATAAATATTTTTATTTTTTTATTTTGTGTGATTACTTCTTGAGCTATTTTCTTTGCAAGTTTTTCACTATCTACTGAATGAATATAATCAAATATTTTTACAGCCAACTTAACTTTATTAGTTTGAAGTTTGCCAATTAAATGGAGCCTAATATCCGGCTTTTTTAATTTTATCTCTCCCCATTTATCTTTTGCTTCTTGAACTTTATTTTCGCCATAGTCCAAATGTCCAAACTCTATTAAAGGGAGAATTTTAACTAGCTCAAAAGTCTTTGATACAGCTATAATTTTTGGTAATTTAGTAATTTTTTGCTCTTCTAATTTTGATTTAATTGAACTAATTATAGTTTTATATTTTTGAACTGAATCATGCATAAAAGATTACCCAGTAAATATTACTTCATTAATAAATTTGATACAAATCATATAGACAAACAAGATAAAAGTACTGCCATTATTTATAGAAATTATACACCACAAAATAATTTTAATATTGTATTAAAATTAAAAAATTACTGTAAAAATAATGGTTATAAATTTTACTTATCAAATAATATTAAATTAGCTATTTATTTAAATTTGGATGGTGCCTACATTCCTTCATTTAATAGTGATAAAAGACACTTGTCATTTTCTTTCCCAAAAAAGTTTTTAATCATTGGTTCGGCTCATAACAATAACGAAATAAAAATTAAAGAAATTCAAGGAGTAAGTATTATTTTTTTATCTTCATTGTTTAAAAATAATAAAAATTTTTTAGGTGTAAATAAGTTTAAATTATTATCTAATTTAACCAATAAAAAAATTGTGGCGCTTGGTGGTATCTCAAAACGAAATGTGAAAAAACTAAGTTTATTAAATTGTTTTGGTTTTGCGGGAATTTCTTATTTTGAATAAAAAAAGGCCCCGATAAAGGGGCCCTTTTAAATAATTTGTATCTAAATTAATTAGAATGCAAATGCTAAACTTAAATCATACGCAGATCTGTCAGCAGTTGAATCACCAGCGATATTATCTACTGTATTGTGAGCAGCTTTTATAGTCATAGATCCCATAACGTGAGATACTGAAAGACCAGTAGCTTCTTGATCATTTAATGAAGTGTTTTCATATTCAACAGTAGATCTGTTTACTGAAACTGAAGTTGCTTCAGTTACAGCATATGAAATACCCATAGCATTAAAGTCTAAATCAGCATTAGCAGTTTCTGAATCAGATTCATTAGCTTGGTAACCTACAGTGAAGGCATCCATAGTATATTTAATATACATGTTAGTGATGTCTACAGTTGCAGCAGCAGAGTTATTTTCGCCACCAGCTAAACCAAGTGTTAAGCCATCAATACCAGTGTAAGTTATACCATAATCAGCAGAACTTTCGATCACTGTTGCTAAGTTAGACGGAGTGTATGAAACAGCTAATGAAACACCATCCACTAGAGATGAGTTTTTATAGTGAAACATATTGTCTCCACCAGTACCACCAACAATTGTGTCAGCACCAGTTACGATATCCCAAGACTCTTCATAAGCAGTAGGAGTTACGTCGTCGATTGCATTAAGAACTGAACTTCCACCTGTACCAGAGAAAGTTAGTGTACCGTTGTCACCCATGTCTACAGTTAAAACTCTAGTATCCATGATTACACCAGCAGTACCATCACTTGAATCGATGATTTGTTTTGCTGTAACATTCCAACCATTATCTAGTTCTGTAGTTGCAGCAAATGTTAAGCCATCATTCATTGACCAACCGTTACCTGTGTTTTGTTTTTCTTCACCAGTAAAACCTATAGAAGCTCCACCAGTTACTGTTAATTCCGCAGCGTTAGCTGAAAAAGAAACAAGAGCGCCTGCTAATGCAGTTAACCCTATTTTTTTTAAATTGTTCATATTAATTACTCCTTATATTTAGTTGTTATTACTAATAATAAACATGGTCTTTATATGTGAAATTGGTGTATTTTTTTAACTTTTAGTTAAATTCTTTATTAAAAATATAAATATGTTGCATTTTTACAACAGTCAATCTTCTTAATTTTCCTATATTTTTATATAATTTTCGAATATATGGTGAATTTTTAACCTTTTATCATATATATAATTATGTTTTCAAAAAACCTTATAAAAATAAGCTTATTTCTTACATTATCCTGTTTTTTTCTAAACTCTTGTAATGGTCTATCAAAAGTAGATGCCAGACAATTTCCCCCGGACCCAGATTTAAGAGTTAAAAAAAACATTGAAGAAGGAAGGGGGTTTAGGTTAATGGACACAATTGGCAAGAGTAAAGGAACAAATTATGAATTCGCAAGTTCCAATGAACTGTGGAGAGCTTCTCTTGATACAATAGATTTTATTCCCTTAGCCTCTGTTAATTATAGTGGAGGAATAATAATTACTGATTGGTATTCAAATGATGAAAATTCAAATGAACTTATAAAAATATCTATAAGATTTTTAACTAATGAGATTAGAAGTGATGCACTAGATATAAAAGTTTTTAAAAAAATTTGTAATAGCAATTCTAATTGCAAAACATCTGAGAGCTCAGGAGTAATAATAAAAGAATTAAAGAGAAAAATTCTAAAAACTGCAAAAATTTATGAAACTCAGAAAAATAAAAATAAAAAGAAACCTACTTATCAGGGCACAAAGCTGAAATAATAAATCACTAATTTAATTTTTGTGGATAGATATAATTTTAAAACAGTTGAACAAAAGTGGCAAAACTTTTGGGAAAAAAATAAAACATTTTCTAATAAAGTAGATAAAAGTAAAAAAAAATTTTATTGCCTTGAAATGTTTCCTTATCCTTCTGGAAAAATACACATGGGCCACGTTAGAAATTATACAATAGGTGATGTTCTTGCCAGATTTAAAACTCTACAAAATTATAATGTTCTTCACCCAATGGGTTGGGACTCTTTTGGCATGCCTGCTGAAAATGCAGCTAGACAAAATAATTTAGATCCAAAAACTTGGACAGAGAAAAACATATCTGTGATGAAATTTCAACTTAAAAAGTTAGGTTTATCAATAGATTGGGACAAGGAAATATCCACAAGTTCACCAGAATATTATAAACATCAACAAGAATTTTTCTTAGAATTGTACGATAAAGGTTTGGTTTATAAAAAAGAAAATTACGTAAATTGGGATCCCGTTGATGAAACTGTTTTAGCAAATGAACAAGTAATTGATGGAAAAGGATGGCGCTCTGGTGCAACTGTTGAAAGAAAAAAACTTAACCAGTGGTTTTTTAAGATAACTAAATTTTCTAAAGAATTACTAGATGGTTTAGAAAAACTAAAAGATTGGCCGAATAAAGTTAAAGTGATGCAGAAGAATTGGATTGGCAAATCTTTTGGGTGTGACGTAAAATTTCAAATAAAATCCAAAAAAGAGATTGATGAAATTTATTGTTATACGACTAGACCAGATACATTGTTTGGCATGTCTTTTTTAGCGCTATCAGTAGACCATCCTGTTTCAAAATTTTACGAAAAGGATCCTAAATTTTTAAATTTTAAAAAAGAATGCTCTAAAACTGGTACTACAGAGGAATCTATAGCAATTGCTGAAAAACTTGGTTTCAAGACAGATTTGGTAGCTGTAAACCCTTTGGACAAAAATATTGAGGTGCCAGTCTATTTCGCAAATTTTGTTTTGATGGATTATGGTTTGGGTGCTGTTTTTGGTTGTCCCGCTCATGATCAAAGAGACTTAGAATTTGCATTAAAATATAATTTAAAAATTACACCTGTTGTAAGACCCAAAAAAGATGAAAATTTTTCTATTAAAGAAAAAGCTTATACAGACGAAGGCTTCCTTTTTAATTCTGGTTTTCTAGATGGTTTAAAAGTTCCAAGTGAATCTATTACTGAGACAATTAATTATTTAGAAAAAAATAATATAGGAAAGAAAAAAACGAACTATAGATTAAAAGATTGGGGAATTTCACGACAAAGATATTGGGGATGCCCAATACCTATTGCTTATGATAAAGATGGAAATCCCATTAAAATTCCCAATAATATGTTGCCCGTAAAATTACCGGAAATTGATAAACTTAATGCCACAGGTAATCCACTTGACCTGATCGAAGAATGGAAAAAAGTTTTTATTAATGGAAAAGAATATATTAGAGAAACAGACACCTTGGATACTTTTGTAGATTCATCTTGGTATTTTTTAAGGTTTTGCTCACCTAACAAGATAGATTACGGCTTTGATGAAGACGATGCAAAATATTGGATGCCAGTTGATCAATATATCGGTGGAGTTGAGCATGCTATATTGCATCTACTATATTCAAGATTTTTTATGCATGCTCTTTCTTATCAAAATAAAAATTTTGGTATCAAAGAACCTTTTCAGGGACTATTTACACAAGGAATGGTTTGTCACGAAACATACAAAGATAAAAATAATAATTGGGTGAGTCCTGAAGAAATAGTCACAATAAATGGGGAAAAGTTTTTAAAAAAAAATAAAGATGAATTAGTTAAAGTAGGTCCTTCAGAATCTATGTCTAAATCAAAAAAGAATACAATTGATCCTGAGGAAATTATACAAAATTTTGGAGCTGATTCAGTAAGGTTATTTATCATATCTGATAGCCCTCCTGAAAAAGATGTGCAGTGGTCCGAAGAAGGAATGAATTCTTCTTACAAATTTATTCAAAAGCTTTGGTCTTTAAATCAAAAAATCTTAGAGGAAATTAAAAAAGAAAATCCGAATAATTCAGATGACGAACTAGAAAAAATAACTAACAAATTTATTCGAGATGTCACAATCAATATTGAAAATTTTAGTTACAATAAGATTGTTGCAAATTTTCACCAAACATATTCATTGTTGAATAAAGTGATAGCTAAAAAATTTGATAAAGAAGCATTAATTCAAAATTATACGAAGATTTTAATAACAATGAGCCCTGTTATTCCACATTTTTCAAGCGAATGTCTAGAAATGTTAGAAAATAAACAGAAAGTTTTTTGGCCAAAAATTAACACAGATGCTTTAATTGAGGAAAAAATAAAATTTGCTGTTCAAATCAATGGAAAAACAAGAGAAATTTTAGAAGTAGACAACAATATCTCAGAAAAAGATTTATTGATTAGAATAAATAATAACGAAAAATTAAATAATTTTATTAAAGATAAAAAGATTAAAAAGAATATATTTGTTCCAAACAGACTAATAAATTTAATAATATAAATGAAAAAAAAAATTTTAATTACAATATTTTTTTTAATATCATTGACTAATTGTGGCTATACACCTGTTTTTTATCAAAGTGATGTAGGATTTAAGATTAGTGAAATAAATTTAAAGGGAGAGAATATAATTAATAACTTCATAAGGATTAATTTAAAAAGATACACGAAAAAAGATTATAATATTATTTATGCTGTCTCAGCTCAAACAAAATATCAGAAAAATGTGTATTCAAAAAATCAAGCGGGGGACCCAACAGGATTTGAATTGACTGTTGAAACAAATTTCAAAATTTTTAAAGCAGGAAATCTCATTAAAAGTTTAGATATTACTGAAAAATTTATTATACAAAAATTGGAAGATCGATTTGAAGAAAACAGTTATGAGAGAAGTATAAAGAAAAACTTTGCTCAATCGATATCAAGCAAACTAATTACCGAACTATCAAATTTAAAATGATTCTAAAATTTTTTGAAGTTGAAAAAGTTAGCTTAGATAAAAATCAATTGGTACTTTTTTATGGAAAAAATGAAGGGCTTAAAAATGAAGCCATAAAAAATTTAACTAAAAATGAAAGTAAAATTTTAAGTTATGAGGAAAAAGAAATTTTAGATAATTCAAATATTTTTATAGAAAGCGTATTATCAAGATCTCTTTTTGAAAATAAAAAAATAATAGTTATCAAAAGAGCAACAGATAAAATATTAAAGATAGTAGATGAAATAAGTGCTAGAAATTTAGAGGACATAGCAATTATTATTAATGCAGATAGCTTGGAGAAAAAATCTAAATTAAGATCTCTTTTTGAAAAAAATAAGAAATATGTTTGTATTGCCTTTTATCCAGATAATGATCAAACACTTTCGAAATTGACATATGATTTTTTAAAAAAAAGGGAAATACCAATGTCTTCGGCTAATATTAATTTGATTGTAAATAAATGCAATGGGGACAGAGAAAATTTGTTCAATGAACTAAGAAAAATTGAATATTTTAGTAAAAGTGGAAAAAAACTTACCGCAGAAAATATAGCTAAATTAATAAATTTAACAGAAAATCACAGTATCTCCCAACTTATTGACAATTGTCTTGCAAAAAATACAAGAAAAATTATTGGCATTTTAAATGAAAATAATTTTAGTAATGAAGACTGCGTTTTGATTACAAGAACCTTTTTGGGCAAATCAAAAAGGATACTTGGGCTTTTAATAGAATTTGAAAAAAATAAAAATATAGATCTAACAATATCTTCTGCAAAACCTCCCATTTTTTGGAAAGATAAAGAAATTACAAAACAACAAATTTCTAAATGGACACCTGAGAATACTAAAAAATTAATCTATAAATTGAGTGAAATTGAACTTCTTATAAAAAAAAATTTAAATAACTCTGTAAACTTAATTACTGATTTTATTCTTGATCAATCATCATCAGTAACTAATAATTAGATTTAATTATATCAATAATCTTATTTAATTGATCTAAACCCTTGTACTCAAAAGTAATTTTACCCTTATTATTTTTTTTATTTTGAATTGCAACATTAAGGCCAATTTTGCTTGATACAGATATTTCTAAATCTTTTATATTTGCATCTTTTGAATTTTTAGGTTTTTGTTTTTTATTTTTAAATATTTTTACAAAATTTTCAGCTTGTCTTACTGAAAATTTTTTTTCAATAATTTTTTTAGCAACAAAATTTGCATTTTCTAATCCAACTAAAATTTTAGCATGTCCTGTGGTTAATTTCCGACCTTCTATTAATTTTATCACTTCCAGGGGCAATGTAAGAAGTCTTAAAGAGTTTGTTATATAACTTCTACTTTTTCCAATAAACTTTGAGACCTTAATTTGGTCATAAGAAAACTCATCAATAAGCCGCTTATATCCTTGTGCTTCTTCTAGGGGACTTAAATCATGTCTTTGTACATTTTCAACAATAGAAAACTCTAGAGATTTTAAATCATCTGCCTCTGTTATAACTACTGGCACAATATGAAGATTTGCTCTTTGGGCTGCAATCCATCTTCTCTCACCTGCTATTATTTCAAATTTAGACCTATCATCATTAGACTTTCTTACAATGATTGGTTGCAAAATTCCTCTTTCTTTAATTGAATTTGTAAGATCGTTTAAATTATCTTCATCAAAAAATTTTCTAGGTTGATACTTGTTTGGTATTAAATCACTAATAGATAGTTGATTTTTTTGAGTCTCAGTTTTTATTTCTCCTATCAAGGATGATAAACCTCGGCCTAATCCTTTTTTTATTTTGTTTGAATCCATTATGCGACTCTCCCTGCAGTTGTTTCTTGATTTATAAATTCATCTGTAAAATTGAAATATGATTTACTCCCTGTGCAAAATTTATCATAAATTAAAACTGGCATTCCATGTGAAGGTGCCTCAGACAATCTAACATTTCTTGGAATCACCGTTGTATAAACTTTTTTATTAAAATAATCTCTTGCTTCTTTTTCTACCTGAGATGAAAGTTTATTTCTCTTGTCATACATCGTCAAAAGTATTCCTCTAATTTTTAATTCTGGATTTAAATTAACTTTTATTCTCTCGATTGTTTTCATTAGCTGGGTTAAGCCTTCAAGAGCGAAGAATTCTGTCTGGAGAGGGACTAATAGAGAGTGTGAAGATACTAATGCCATGACTGTTAATAAGCTTAAGGATGGTGGACAGTCTATTAAAATATAATCATATAATGCTCTAGAATCATTTAAATAAGGGGCTAATTTAAGCTTGAGTAAGAAAGCTCTGTTGCTATCATCGGCTGTTTCAACTTCTAGTCCAGATAAGTCTACATTAGAAGTTATAAGATCCAAATTTTCAAACTGAGTTTTTTTGATTACCTCAGAAATTTCCTTTGTTCCATTAAGCACACCATAAATTGTGTCACTAGAATTTTCCATATTAGATAATCCAAGACCTGTTGTTGCATTTCCTTGGGGATCAAGGTCTATAACTAAAATTTTTTTATTTTGTTGAGACAAGCCCGCTGCAAGATTGATTACTGTTGTTGTTTTGCCAACCCCACCCTTTTGATTTATGACTGAAATAATTTCCATTTATTTTTTTTTAATTTTTTTAATACTTAACAGAAATGAATCTTCATTTGTTATACTTTTTTTTTCTGTATACTCTAGGTCCCAATTCTTTAAGGAATTTTCTAAAATTTCCTTTCCATTTTTACCCATAAAAAAAATTAAATTTTTGTAACTTGAAAAATTTTCATAAACTAAATCTAAGACTGCTGGCATTGGTTTGAATGCTCTTGACATTATGGTACCCGTTTCTATTTTTTTTAAATCAAAAATATTATTTTGAAATATTTCTGTTTTTAATTTTAATTTTCTGGATACTTCTCTTAAAAAAGCACTTTTATGGTGACTTTTCTCGTATAAATGAACACTCATATCTTTTTTCAAGTTTTTTAATATAATTGCTATTATAATGCCTGGCATGCCACCTCCAGTACCTAAATCTACAGTAGTATCATAATTTAAATCAACAAAATCAATCACTTGTGCTGAATCTATTATATGACGCTCTCTAATAACATCTTTTTGTGCAGTTTTCTGACTTATTATATTAATTTCTTTATTTTTTTCAACTACAAGTGATATAAATAATTCGAAGTCTAAGTATGTTTCACGTGAAACATTTAAACTATTAAGTTTTAAGTATGAGTTTAAAATTTGTTCTTCCATTAAGCTATATGCTTAATAGACTTTCTTTTTACGTGTGACAACAAAATATATACTGCAGCTGGAGTAATTCCATCAATTCTGAGTGCTTGTCCCATAGTTTTTGGTTTTATTTCTTTGAATTTAGCCTTTACTTCATTTGATAGGCCTGAAAGGTTATCGTAGTTTACTTTTTCAGGAATTATTAAATTTTCATCTCTTTTAAATGCTAAAATATCTGCTTTTTGCTTTTTTAAATAACCTCTATAATGAGCATTAATCTCTATTTGTTCATCTATTTCTTTATCAAAAAATGGTATTTCAGACCAAATTTGTCTAATTTTTTTCATATCAACTCCTTTTTGAGTTAAAATTTCATTTGAGGGTCTTAAAACACCATCTTTAGCAATTTTAATTCCAAAATCTTGTGCTTTTGAGGGAGAAATACTTAATTTTTCCATTTTTCCTACAATATTACTTATTTTTTTATATTTATCCTCATAAAGATCTTTTCTTTCTTTACCGATTAAACCTATGAAAATACCTTTTGCAGTTAGTCTTTGATCTGCATTATCTGCCCTTAAACTTAATCTATATTCAGCTCTTGAGGTGAACATTCTATATGGTTCAGCTACACCTTTTGTAACAAGATCGTCTATCATTACTCCAATATAAGCGTCTGATCTATCTAATATGAATGGTTCAAGTTTTTTAAATGATAAAGCAGCATTAATACCAGCCATAAGACCTTGAGCTGCCGCCTCCTCATATCCCGTAGTTCCATTAATCTGTCCCGCAAGGTAAAAATTACTAATTTTCTTAGTTTCAAGAGTTAAAAATAGCTCTCTTGGGTCTATATAATCATATTCTATAGCATATCCTGGTCTAATTATCTTTACATTTTCTAAACCACTGATATTGTTACATATTTCTTGCTGTACATCAGCTGGAAGCGAGGTTGATATACCGTTTGGGTATATTGTGTGATCATTTAGGCCTTCAGGCTCTAAAAATATCTGGTGTCGCCCTTTATCAGCAAATTTTACTACCTTGTCTTCTATAGATGGACAGTATCTAGGACCAACTCCCTTTATACTACCTGAGTACATGGCACTCTTAGATAAGTTTTTTTCTATAATTTTATGAACCTTGTCATTAGTGTAGGTCATCCGGCATGAGATTTGCTTATTAATATTTTTTTTTGTTAAAAAAGAAAAAAAATAAGGATCCTCATCCGCAAACTGTTCCTCTAGATTTTCATAATTAATTGTTCTTGAATCAAGTCGAGGAGGGGTTCCTGTTTTTAATCTTCCAATTTTAAAATCATATTTTTCTAATTGCTCACTCAGACCAGTTGAAGGTTTTTCATCATACCTTCCAGCAGGTGTTTTCTCATCACCTATATGTATCAGGCCATTCAAAAAGGTACCCGCCGTGAGTATTAACTTTGAACATAATATTTTTTTACCTTCTTTAGTTTCAAATCCACTTATAGTGTTTTTATTAAAAATAAACTTTATTACAGGATCTGAAAAAATGCTTAAATTACAATAGTTTAAAAGTTTATCTTGCATATATTTTCGATATAACGATCTATCTGATTGTGTTCTGGGTCCTCTTACCGCGGGGCCCCTACTTCTATTTAATAATCTAAATTGTATTCCAGATTTATCTGCAACCTCACCCATAACACCATCAAGCGCATCTATCTCTCTTACTAGATGACCTTTTCCCAAACCACCTAT
>MDTF01019094.1_pt1 | contig 16491 bp, 18 predicted proteins | sample 811191 | NCBI WGS metagenome assembly MDTF01 (sample SAMN05326649, study PRJNA326480) | marine metagenome | isolation source: seawater | place: Southern Ocean | collected 2011 | reverse complement strand
TTCGTCGCGGCTGATCAGTTCGTTGGAGAATGTGAGCCCAGGCATCAGCCCGCGCTTCTTGAGCCAGAAGATGGCACAGAACGAGCCGGAGAAGAAGATTCCTTCCACGACGGCGAATGCCACGAGTCGCTCTGCGAAGCGCTTCGACTCTCCTATCCAACGTAGCGCCCACTCCGCCTTTTTGCGCACACACGGCACCGTTTCCAACGCGTTGAAAAGATGTGCCTTCTCAGCCTTGTCCTGGACGTACTGGTCTATCAGCAGCGAGTAAGTCTCCGAGTGCACATTCTCGATCATAATCTGGAACCCGTAAAAGAAGCGCGCTTCTGGAATTTGCACCTCACTGCAGAAGCGCTCCACCAGATTCTCGTTGACTATGCCGTCTGACGCGGCGAAAAATGCCAACACGTGCTTAATGAAATGCTGCTCGTCTTTGCTGAGCTTCTCGTAATCTACCATGTCATGCGCGAGGTCAATCTCTTCCGACGTCCAGAACGATGCCTGGGCCTTCTTGAACATCGTCCACAGCTGTGCGTGTTTAATAGGGAAAATGACGAAGCGTCCCGAATTCTCTTGCAGCATCGGCTCGAGGAGGTCGGCCGGGTGCGGCCCTGGCGCCATATCTGAACGACATTTGGGCAAGTTGACATATTCCTTCACCTCCGAGTGGGTCTTGCTCATTGCATTCTTTGTCGTTGTCTGGCTGCTTGTAGTTGCCTCGTCGTTTGCAGTGGACTCATTGCTTCCGGTTGCCTCATTGTTTGCAGCCGCCTCATTTCCTGTTATTGTTTCCTTGTTTGCGCTGTCTGTGGTGGTATCGAGTACCTGGGTCATTACGGTGCTATGTTATTTGTGTCAGCCATTAAAAAAACTGACAACTGACTTTTTTCGGAGTGTCACCGCCTGTTTCCTTCTTAAGTCTCCGTTAAGCGTGGTGGGGTAGATCTGAAGCGGAACCATTAGCATTGTTATTTACAAAGAAGACTCTTGACATCACGGCCTTACACACACAGCGTAAATGTGTCTGGGGAGTGGGCATGCAACCGTTCTCTTTGCACCGGCGCATGTCCGTAGAACGAGGCGCTTGAGCTACTCCTCCCCGCCCTCGGGAGTCAAGTACCTGCCTTGGGCAGTAGAGCGAGGTGCCCGGCCCGAATTTCCGTGAGACTTGCACAAGAAGCAGGCAGATGTGTCTGGTTTCGAAACAATTGTTGTTTCGAAACCAGCGACCGCCCCACCGACCGGCCGCCGACGCACGACCGGCGAGGGAAGACAAACCACCGGTGCTCTCGTACGCGGACGCAGCGACACACGCGCGCCACCTCGCGTAGGAGGAGGGGATGGGGAAGAAAACGGCAGAGAATCGCAAAGGGCAATGCTTTGCGCTCCATGAATCCGTCGAGGAGCAAGGTATGAGAAGGCAGTTGCGTGAGACCCAAGATCACATTGCAAAGGTCGCGGCGAGCCTGGCATGTCCGCTCAAAATCCGAAAACGGCACAACACCCCAACGTCCCACACATGCGCGAGTCGTCAAGAAGCAATGCAAGTGCAAATGGATCACGTCGCACGTGCGAGCGATGGTTACTTCTATGATTTCGACCATATTTGCGCGTACATTACGGCGAACTGGGGGACACGGCTCGTGTCACCGGTCACTGGCGAGAGGATGCTAGCCCAAGTCATACACATGGTCCCCACAAGGGGTAAGGCCAAGTTTCCGATGCGAGCCGCGAAGTGGGCACCCTGGGTGAGCTAATGCTGATCATCAGTTTTCGTTTGGTCCCGGTGCATCGCTTCCACGGTTTGTGACTTGTATCACTTAAATTAGCAAAGTAACTATCACTCATTATGGGCGCCAAAGTCGGCGTTCGCGCCACAAACACAAAACCCAAGTCGACCACTCGTCGGCACGTGCCGCGGCCAGCCTACCCGCCGTGGGAATGCACGACACTGGTCAAGAAGGGTGGAAAGATGGTGAGGGTATTCCTCACGCTCCCGATCGAGGACGGCACCTTGGTCGGTGGGTGCTACGGTACGTGCAAGAACCAGGAGGTGGACATTGCGCGCTTTGCGCCGTGCGGCGACTACAGCAGGACAAACGCCAAACACCAGCGCTTCCATGCGGCGCTCGCGGCCTTCCACGCCGCGCGTAACAACGGCGATGAGGCGGAGGCGCGGAAGCAGCGCAAAATTATCGAGGCGTTGCGCTCCAAGAATTGTGACACGTGCGGCGAGCGTAATCGCAAGAACATCACCCCCGCGGTGCAGGCGTGCAAGGACGAGTGGATCCGCATGCGCCAGGACAAGTGTCGCGACCAAGACGGCTGCACCAACAAGGAGTGCGCGGAGCGCGGCATGGCGTCCTGGGTCGCCCTCCAAGCCGACCACGGCACCCACCCCAAGAAGCACCATCTGAGCGACTACAAGTGGTGGTCGGCCCGTGGCGGCGTGCCCGCCATGCAGGAGGAGACGAAGCAAATCCACCAGTGGGTTTGCGGCACCTGCCACGCCCTCGAGCCCACGAGTACCCCGGGGCAGGAGCACGATCCAAAGAAGATGCCCGATGGCAAGTGGAATGGCGACGATGACGAAATCAAGCAGTACAAAGCAAAACACAGTGCCGAAATTGTATTCCCCAAGTACGAATACGTCAACAAACGCAAACGCTTTATCAAGACGTGCCAGTACGAGGGGTGCACGACCGAGTGCGTCGCGGGAAACGAGGTGGGCTTCCACTGGGACCACCGCGTCGAACGCACGAAGCGCAAGTGTTGGTGCCTCAACGCCAAAGGTCAGGCCAAGGGTGGGTGCCGCTGCCGCGACAAACTCTTTGGACGCACCGGTGGAGTCAGCGGCTTGGCGTTCAACAACGTCAAGGCCGCCGCGCTCGAGCACACCAACGGGTTGCTCGACGCGGAGATGGACAAGTGCGACCTGCTCTGCGCCCCGTGCCACCTCAACCGCAAGCCGCGCAAGCGCGGGCGGTGGGACGAGCGCCTGAGCGCAGCGCCGGAGGTTGTGGCGGAGGCGGTGGAGGCGGAGGCGGAGCAATTCGAGACGGAGTCGCGAGCGCGTTCTGCACGCGCGTGATTTTTTGCGGGGCCTCTGTAAATGCTGGAGGATTTCGGAGCAATAAATTACCTATGCTTTAGTGGGGGTGGTGGATATGGTCTGATGTTCGTGGGAGGGCTTGAGGCGGTGATACGCAAACGTAATTTAAACATGAATCTTATAAAAGGGTGTATCGGTACGTCAGCTGGGGCGTTGACGGCATTTTGGGTCGCGTCCGGTATGTCATACGAGCGTTTCTTGGAGGTGGCGCTTGAGTATGACTATTGCAATCTAGCCCCCAAGGTAGACCTTGCGCTTCTGGTGAATCACTATGGGATGGACGAGGGTGCTAAATTGATGGAGGTCATCGAAGTTGTCATCGAAGCCGCTGGGATGTCCAAGAATATTACATTTTCGGACCTGTTCCGTCTGACGAAGCGACATTTTGTCTGCGTCGCCAGTAACATGGACACTGCTCAAGCTGTTTACCTTGACCATCTCTCGCACCCAAGTATGGAAATCAAACTGGCGATTAGAGCATCAATGGGATTGCCACTGGTATTCCCCCCTCGTGCCATCGACGGAGTCTACCACGTCGACGGGGCCATTACTGACAACTTCCCGATAGACTTTTTCCCCATCGAACACACTCTCATTTTTGGGGTTACTGTGCCTCAAAGTAGAATGTGTGGCTGGCGAGAGTACGGAATCTCGGTGCTGTCGTGCGGTATCGTCGCACAGAAGAAGAGCCTCATACGGAGACTCAATGCAATCAGCTTTCACTCCCATTTCATCGACTTACCGGTCCCAGCGTTTGACGTCAAGTTGACAGAAATTCGCAAAGACGTCGCAGTCTTTGGGTTTTACCACATGCTATTGACGCTTTGCCCCGAAATTTCGAGTGCGTTGAACATTATCGTGCTTCACAGCCTGATGATATATTTGAGGATGTTTCGTGGCGTGGAAGACGCGCTGTCGTCGTATGAACCCTACTCAGAGTGCGAAAGTAGGTTGCTAGTGTCCACGGGCGAGTCGCATTCGCACACGATCTGAAATTCATCACGAGTAATTCACAAAGCTTCCTCTGTGCACATCTATGTCGTCTTCTGAATCACACAAACGCATTACACGCATCCAAGCTCGTGTGTGTCCATGGCTGGCCGCCTACATGCCGCAGTATCTTCAACGGGAGGCGACTCGACTACTTTTTGAAATAATATATTTACGTGTATCATACTCCGAATCGCCACGAAGTCGGTATTTCCTATATCCCTAACCTTATTCGTTCTTCTTATGTGACGTGCTAACTCAAATCAATAATCATCCCCCCAGCGAACCTTTCTCAGTTCGGGCAAGCCTGACTCCGACACAAGGTGTTGTTTCAGGATGTCGGGCACGTATGATCTCACGATGCGGTAAAGCAAGGACCAATCGCGAATCTTATACTTTGCCTTGCAGTGCGCAGCCACCTCCCGAATGAGAGTCTCGCACACGTTGTGGTAGTCCGTGTTCTCTGATAGCCATTGAATTAAGCACAGTTCCTCCATGACGTCTACTTCCGTCCAATTCAGGTCCCCCGTGCAGTAGTTGAACGCTAACTTGCTGTCGTCGCGGATGCCGTACTTGTACTCGTGAATGTCAAGTGACATGCTGAGTTGTTTCATTTTTGCCCTTGCTTTGGCTTGCTCGGGCTCGGACAGTTTCAAGAGGTTTTGCTCACAGGAAAAGTGTGTTCGGCCACCCATGCCACTTTATTTTCGCGTAGGAAAAAAAGATGATAGACTCAACGCAAGAAACGCCGAGCTTTGAAATCACATCTCTTAACGTCGCGGAGGTCAGAAAAGCGCTGAATTATATACGCAAGGCGTGGGAGAACAACGACGTTGCAACGCCGCTCCTGCCCTCAAGCGAGATCGTGCCTGGCTTGACAATCTCGCGCTTCTGCTTCCATTTTGTGCTGGGTCACCATACCAAGCGTCACAATAAGGTGTACAAGAAGGATCTCACGTCAACCCAAGGAGAGGACGCTTGATTTTTGAAACGTGCAGATTCAAGTTGTCCTTGTGAACAACAAAAACATGCTGGCGGCGGTCTTCGCGAATGAGTTCCAGCAAGGTACCTTTGAATGAGGGAGGTGCGATGTCTTGCTCCTTTACAAATCCAATTTCACTTCCTTCAACGACAGCGATGCCCGGGCCTTCCTCGACCTCCGCGGTCAATACTAGTTGTAGAGACGCTGTTATGAGTTGTTCCATGCTTTTTAGATATGCTCGGGATTTCACGGGGGAGGTTTGAACGCCCCGGAATACACAACCTTAATAGCCGAGCACTTGCCCGGCCAGTTGCGCACCTCCTTCGTCGGAAGATACGAACGACCACCCCGAATACAGGACCATGAGCGCTATGCCTCCGATTATTCCCCACACTATTTTGACGTTTTGTTTCAATACAGTGAAATATGCAAACGCAACTAAACAACCGACGAGAATCGCAAAAACGCGCATACCGGTCCACATGCTGGATGTTTTCAGTTTATAATCCTGACTCCTTGCCCTTTCAGCACTGCGCTTTTGACTCCTGTCCAACCTCCTGAGATTGCTTCCACCGGGGGCCGGCTCAAAAGAATAGAAGTCATCATCATCTAACCCGCTCATTTGTTAAAGCCATTTTTTTTTTCCCCGTCCACTGACCAGAGATGAAAGGAGATTACTAACTTCAAAGTGTGTGCGTGTCGACACCGTTTTGATTCAATACGAACTCCACATTCGCATTGGACAATACTTCCATCAGCTCGCGGTCGTCAGCCGCCCGCAGTATATTCACCAGATATTCATCCAGCGTGCCAGGTGTATTGTATTCGGGCGTGGTCTCATACGTGGCCCTGCACATTGGACATTTGCGTTTGGTTGGCATGTGAGAGTGCTGCAGCTTCTTGAAACATCTAAGGTGTAAGCTGTGACCACATGGCAAATTGGTTACCATTTTATTCTTCATATCGCTCAGACATATCGCGCATGTATCATCCGAGCGATATTTCACTGAAATAGTTCGTCTTTTTTTATCTACGGCGATTTGTCGCGGATCCATTTGAGGGACGCAAGTTTTTTTCAGAAAGAAATGCAACGCTTGACCACCAGCAAGTACAAGAGAGGTAGGCAAACTACCAACACTAACGGTGCGGTATGGTACGCCGTCGTCGGTGTGCTTTCCTGAAGCGGAAAGACTATGATGTCGACGCTGAAGGAGGGTACTGGGTCACACTCGAATCGTTCCACCATGAACCGGTACTTCTCCAACTGCACCCCGTGCCTTGTCTCGAAGACGCTGGAAGGCTGGAGTGTCATAAAGAAGCCACGGCTGTCGTTCGAACTGTGATTCGTGACCTTGAAGTGCGAGGGGGTGAAGCGATTCGAGCACAATGGAGGGGCTTGCTCCATTGGGTACATGCCCCCCGGAATACAGTTCCATCGTTTGACCGTCCTTGAGCTGATGTTGCACCCATGGGCATCTGTGAAAAGATACATCCTCGCTCTCTGACGACTGTGTTTCGAAACAACGATTTGGTGTTTGGTGTTGCAACCATAACCGTCGCCCTTGCCACCACCGTGAGCAGTAGGGTGGGAGGGGGATCCTCACCATTGACCCGCCTCCCCCCCTATTGGAATCAACGCATCAGTTTGCGTTGCCTGTTCAGCGGGGGAAGTGAGCGATGAGCGACCCGAGGTCCCTTGAGTCCGAGCTGCACGCCTTCACTTACCTCAAGTTGGATCCGAACAACCCCCAGCACCTCGTGGCATCAGAAAGCGAGCTCATCCGCCTTTACGCATCGCGTGGGATGCGCGTACCCGAAGCAATCTTCAAACTCGCGGACGGGTGTATCACCGTAGAAGTCAAACGCATCCCCGGGAACTCTCTCCCGTGCGAGCAGGGGGGCCCTCAAAGAAAACTGAGGAGGCGGGAAAGGATTATATGGCCGTGGACGTCGACAGTGGTGAACGCTATGAAGAAGACAACCCCTCTACTCTCGCGCGAATATGGTATCGTCGGGCATCACGTGGTCTTTGTGATACCGAACACTTTGAAACGCAAAGCGAGGTGTCGACTACAAAACCATGTATTGACGACCGTCAACGCGTTTCGCGACGACAAAGAGGTACACCCTAACGTAACAATCCATATAATTGACGCGCCCGTCGAAATGTTTGACCGACTGTGCCCTTGAGCTAGCGTGGAAAGAGTACGACAGGCGCTCGGAAAGAGAGCTGAGCTCGGAAAGAGAGCTGAGCTACCTCCTCTTCGCCTTGTGCGTGTCCACCATGATCTTTACCTCTCCAACGGATTTATTCTTCATATCCATTTCGCCCTGAAAGAGGTACTGCAACATCGTTCTCTGCGCATCCTCTAGCCTTAATTGGGTTCCTGTAGCAGTGTTTTCTGCTCTCGATCTTTCATGCTCTGCGACGGCCTGGTTCAGTAATCGAAGTTGTTCCCCTTCTGGTATACCTAAAGCGTAACTCTCGAGCCTAATATTTGATAGAAGCTCTGCTGTCCCGTTCTGACGGAAGTCATCATCTATAACAGCGATGTCCGTATCCGAACTTCTTGCGCGATCAGTGGCAACGGCCCTTGATCTTTGATCAGTAACGAGCCGCCATTGAGCATCATTGCTCATCGAAATGCCGCCATCGCTGGAAACAACTTGAGCCAGGGCTCCGCTGGCAGCGACTACTTTACAATTTAACGCCGCTGCCTCCACATCTGTATCGATGCCCATGTCCAGTGGTACGTATCGGGGGGTGTCCGGGTTGTCTGGATCAAAGACGTAGAATTGGTGTGCCATCACCCTCTTTAAGACGGCATCGGTCTGAGTGGCATCATACCCCTTACTCGCGGCTTCAACGTAAAGGTCGCTCATCCTTTGATTGAGGTCTCCCCTCAATTTTGTCCGTTTCAGAGACCTGTCGGCGTCATTTTGCGCGACTGTATACTTCCTGAGGGAACGGGCCGTGAGCTTGCTATCGACCTTGTCGGCAACCCACACGATTCCACGACCGACCGCGGGTATAAGCGCAATTAAAACGTAACCTAACAAGAAGAGCTGCCACTTTTCCATCATTTCGGTCATCATGCCAACCAACTCACCCGCCGCTTGGCCCAGGGCGCTGCCTGTTGGACTGTTGAAGAACGACCAGACAAAATATGCGATCATTATGACTATGACTGAGACAAGAATTTCTGGGAGATTTTTGAGGAAGCTGTCGATCGCATCGCCCCCCTCTTCCTCCTCGTCTTCGAAGTAATCGTCATTCGCACTCCTATAGGAAGAAGTTACTGTTCGCAATGGAGTTGAGGTGGCACGTTGAGACGACATCCCAGCTTGCTGCCCTGTGTAGGTCTTCATTTCAATTACCTCACAAAAAAAACTCTAGGGTGAAATACCGTGACCCCCTGCTGACAAGAGCAGAATTGTATCGCTATGAAAAGACACAATCACGGGACCTAGAGGCCCAGTGCGCGTTCTGCTGCCAAGTGTCGGGCGGGCACGCGCGCGGCGCGCCGCGGCGGCGCTTTTAATGAATGTTACCCGCATTCATTCTGACCAGTTCGGTAATGACTCTTGAGAAACCACCAGCGGATGGGGAAAAATGTTTCGCATTCGACATGAAAACCAAGTCATCGTCAGGATGCTTTGCGACACGAAGTATCACTTTGAACTCCCTTTCTTCCAGAGACTCTACTACACATTGCAGGTAGTGCTGACTTTTTGGAAGGGGATCGGGCACATGCGCACCGGCTACGAGCACTACCTCTTGCATTTTTGACCGCGACCCACTGTCGACAATGGGATAACGTTGCTCAGGACGTCATTAACGCCGAGAGAGCTGAGCAACGGCAGGAATCCAAGAAGCCCATCATGCTGCCGGTCGATCTCCTCGTCCAAAGCCTGCCCTTCGCGGCCTCATTGCGCGGCCACGAATTGGTGACTCAAACTCTCCGTCTCTTGCACTGCCGTAGAGTACGACCCCCCCCGGGGGTGCTTTTTGATCCAGACGTCGTACTCACGCGTGTTGGCAAGCACGGTGTGGTGAATATGTACCGGTGAATCCGAGCCGTATCTTGACAATCGACCAAGCGCCTGGCGCTCGTAATCGGTGTTCTTGCCCTCCGCGATGGCGTGAACGAAGATGACGTGTCTTGCAGATGAAAGGTGCAACCCGGACGAACTCTGATCCAGTGACAATATGATGGCTTTCCCCGGTTCGTTCATGAACCGTTTCAACACGCCGTTGCGCGCAGTTACCGTGCCAGACAGCCTGAGTGCGTCTATCCCGAACTTTTTTAGTACAGAAAAAACTGCATCCTCCACCGTTTTCCACTGTACAAACAACACCACACTTTCAAGCTGTACCAGTAGGTCGACAGCGACCTTTGCAACCTCGAATAGTTTTGTGCCTATTGAGGAGACGGAAACTCCCGGGGAGGAGATTATACGCACCGCATCGTGTCCATCGAGCTGAACCCGGCACGTGGGGCACGCGCGGGTGCACTCGGATTGCCCAAAAATGACTTTGTGCAGGCACTCCTCACAATATGTATGCCCACATGCGACCGATATCGTGTCGGACCTGCGGTCCATGCAAATTGTGCAGATTTCAGTCTGCTCGTCTGCGATGCCCTTCAGCTGCTTTTCCAAGAACGTGTTACACACTAGCGGACCCGTCACGCCCGTCGTCCACCGCCGCGCCAATTGCCGCATGCGAGTGTACATTCGAGTGGACGGCGCGTCCATGCAATTTATCAAGTTGTTTTGCAAATTTATGGTGATAGAGCTGAGAGTGTACTGTTCAAACGGGGCGTTGCAAAGCGTTTCCAAAAGTGTCACCTCGCCCGCACTGGGCGTGAGTAAGTGCAGGTGGTGGATGGGTTCGCTCACGGCGGATGTGAAGGCCCTGAGAAGGGTTTGCTTCACGGCCGACTGCAAGCATGGATGATGATGGTAATTCTTTGCGTCATCGCACAGTTTCGGTGCCAGGAAAAAGTAAAAGGATTGCATGCTCTCAGACGTCCGAGTGTTGGGTGTACCAGTCAACCCCCACCAGGCATTACAGCTCAAGTTCCCCAGACACTTGTGCCTCTCACGAGAGGCGGGCGAGCCGGTGAAGTATTCGTGTATCTCGTCCACCACCACCCTGTTCCAGTACACAAGTTCAATGAACGGAAAGGTGGGCAAATGCTGGGAGGACTTACACATTTTTCGCGTTGCCATCTGCATCACATGTGGCTCTCGGTGCAGCTTTTTGTCCATCACCACATCGTACCCGAACACGTTATGGTAGAATTTCTCGATTAAATCCGAGTACACCTTTGTCTTCAGCAGGTTTGTTGTTGTTATGACGACATCTGCTTCCAGTATGTCGGCGAATGTCGTCCGTTTGAGGTCTTTGGGTTCCGTCAAGTATATTGTATTCAAATTTTCTTCACCCAAGAACTTCGAGATTTCGTTATTCCACTGCCCGACAATATTTTGGGGGACGATGATTAGTGTCCCCTTAGGGTGAGGGATGTATTTCTCCCCTGGGTGTTTTTCGATGCAGGAGTCTTGCATCGTGTCCAGACTGGACCTTATGAGATAAAGTGCACAAGCCGTCTTGCCCGTGTTCACCGGGTTGGTCAGAACGCCGCCGCGGAAACGAGTTTTCAACCAAGCCGTATTCACCCACCTTGTCAAGGTGTCTGTTGTACAGTCGTACGCCCAGCCCGTCGAGCCGATCGGCACGCACGTCGCGTACTGAATACAGTTGTCCCTCTCCCGTATGCAAACCTCCACGCTCTGCATCCACGCAACGGAAGTTTGCTGATCCTTGGTGAGTGGTACACCGGGGTTCCACGCGCGACACTGAACGAGCTCCCCCGTCCCCCCCCCCCCCCCTTGTAAGATTGATGTGAGCCGCTGCACTCTTGGGCCAGTTTGATCTTTTCTCGCATGAGAGCGACCACGTGCATTTCCCCGGGGATGCACCCTTCTCTGTCCATGTACCATGTGAACATGGCGCAGTTCACATCCAGGCGGTAAAACGTGACGTGGTCGTCGTGTAGAACGACGCTGATTCGAAAGACTTCGTGACACGTTAGTAGGAACTCCACGAAGCCGGTGAAACGGTGCTCCCATTGGAACGGTACACTCTTCTCACCGCAAGGTGTCACAATTGTGACGTCTGAGTAGAACGGATCTGGCCAGCTCTTGATCCAACCAATCTCCTGGGCACTGCTATAAATATGAGCCTGCGACGCAACATCGAACATGAATACTGGTACCCACTCACTCTGCATGTTACTAGTGAACTAGAATAATTGCCGCGAATGTGTTTGAACGAGGCCCGGTCGCACATGTTGGTGAGACAGAAGTGCCATGTGGCAACGGCCATGCACCTTGCTTGGGTATTCGGTCACGTATCTTTCGTTTTCGGCGAATGGTAGCCGCCCATGTTGATGTGTAGATGGTCGAAACATCCACATTCATTCGAGAATCATAATGTACGCTCAATTATTTTGATAGATGATAAAAAATGAAAGGGAATTCTCTTGGATTCATATCACATTCGTGTAAGAAATATAACCATAGAAATGGATGCGAAGTTCAGTCATTGAATCCGACACGAAAATGGGCAACTATCCTATCAAAAGCAATACGCACCTCTCTGTTAAACATCAACACTTCAGATAGAGGTTTATTCACAAAAATCGATGAAAATATATACCTAGGAGCCGCCCCTATTACCGAATGCGACATTGAACAACTCAAAACCCTTAGAATCAATGCCGTCATAAGTCTAGTGCAGTCACACGAAGCTCATATTTCTCCCGAGGTTTATGGGGCTAATTCTATCCTTCGCATCCCCACCCCCGACTACCATTCTCCTACCATCGAACAATTGCACACCGCTCTTGATTTTGCAGATCGCAACAAGAACGTGAATATGTTCATACATTGTCGTAAAGGAAAGGGAAGAAGTGCAGTGTGCGCTGTTGCGATCCTTGCACAAAAACATAAACTCTCGTTACGCAATTCGCACATGAGAATACACAGATTACGACTCATTTCATCTTTCCATTCGCACCAGTGGTCAGTTGTTAGAAAAATGCATGCCTATTTCCCTGCTCAATGATGTGTATTTGTGATAGCATGAACAACAATGCCCCCAGGGTGTAGTAAGGAAGGTTGCAACTTCTCATTAACGACGACATTATTTTCGTACATACGGTTAGAAGTTCAGTTTCGGTACCAAGGGTGGTAACTATCTGGGCGAAGACTGTTTCAGTACAGTTTCCACACGAAAGGGAGGTGCGTGAGCGTGCTGTTGTTCGGAATCTGGTTCCATGCCACATCCGGCCAGCTGGGGACATATCCTGTCAAATCGTGCCAGCTATAGACAACTCCTCCTTCGTTAATTGTGTTTATGATTAGATAAACACCGCCGAGTAAACTAAAAACACTGAAAAAATACAAATTTATTGAACTGAGCAAACTCGACCAGAACTTTTTTAAACAACTCGATGCAGAACACGACCGTTTAGAAGTCGCCGTTGATCTTAGTCAGCAGTTCGATTGGTAATGACTGCAAGGACATTTACAATATGCATATGTTTCTTTGTTTACACGCGCAGTGGAACCAACATCAACACATCTTTCAAAGCGATCTGTGCGCATTTTCGTCCAGGAAACAATGTCTGTTTTCCGTTTGTGGCTTGGCCAAACGAGTAGATACGCGTACATCAGGCGTGAACAAATACAAATACATGACAGGTGAATACGTATACAACCGAAAAAGAAGAAGGTTACGTTCAGGCACCGTATGGCGAAAGATCCAACTCAAAAAGTGTCAGTTTGCCGTGTGTGCACATTTGGGGTCATCACCATGAGCGCCTGGGACAAGAAGAGGCACCAAACTCAATTATTAACCAAATCCACATCCTCCGACGAGGTGGTTGATCTCGAGGCACTGGCGGGGGGGGATTGGTTACTGCTGAGTAGAATTAACAAAAATCAAGCGGCACTAGACCCGCACATGTTCCAAGGTGAGACGAGCATGTGTCAGTCACTGTGCTTCGAGAAAGAGTTAGAGTTACTGGGTCAACACGAACCACAGCCATATCCAACAAGCGACGAACTGCTGGTGATCAGGGCCGTCCAGGTCACGCGTGGGTCGAACGACGCGCTCACGATGACACTGCTAGGTGTGGTTTACCTCGAGGACGCGAATTCGGCGATGGCACGCTACGGCAAGAACAACTTCTATAGGGGTCATCGCAAAATGGAGTATAGTGGCCTGTATTTGTCCGGCCTGTGTCGTCTTGGCACGACAAAGGGTATCGGAAAGGAGCTACTTGACTACTGCATTGGATGTGCGAGGTCGTGCGAAAAAAAACTGTACCTGTCCATCTTCAATGCCAACGAAGAGAGTATCAAGCGTTCGCACGACAGACTCTTCACATATTACTGCAGCAATGGGTTCAGTTGGCATAACGAATACATTTTTAAGGGGGGTGAACTTAAATACACCATCATGGTGAATAAATAAGCACCCTTTGCGCAAGTGGCACAACTTCCAACGCCATCAGCGAGACTTGAATGTGCTTTCTCTCCTCGTCGCGACAACGTCCGGAATCCTGTGTACAATCGGAATGGCACTCGTCTTACGATCCGCATATCAGTGTGAGCCCACTCAGACCAGTACTTCCGAAAACACCGGTGCATTCTCAAGCGATGGGTCAGCAGGGGCCTCGCTCCGTTTCTGCATCGTCTTATGATATTCATCGACTTTCTTCGGTTGCTCGCGGTGATGTTGCATAATTTTAGTCAGTTCGGGTGCCCTGTATTTCGTGAGTACGTCCACGTCACGAGTCGGGAATACCCATTTGAGAAGGGTGATGGTGTTAATGTCGTACTCCGTGACACGCTCACCTGCCACGTTTCTAACGTACCTGTCCGCATCCTCGAGCGTGTTGAAGCACCCATAGACTTTGAAAAGGAATTCGGGTTCTTCGGGTGACTGTGTGTCCTGGACAAAGGACGCGCACACGAATGATTGTCCGGATAGCTCGCACGTTCGCGGTAGCGCCGCCGTGTGGTTCCCACTCGCCACCGCCCCGGTGCGGTCCCCACCCGCCCGTTCCTGTGCGCCGTCCACGGCCTCGCTGGTGCCTACCCCGTCTTCGTCGGTCTCAGTCGTCTCAATGAGCGGCTCGACTGACTCGTCCGCCTGCTGCATCTTATCCATGTTTTCGCGAAAGTCGACACGACTCTTCTCCAACTGACTGGTGTGCGCGGACAGCAAGGTCTCCGTATGCTTCCTTACGTAATCGAGGTCGCTCATGTTTTTCACATTCTTGCACGGGCAGATCCATTCGTGCGTCCTGTTCAAATGAATCGAACAATTGGGGTCGGACGGTACAAGCGCACGGTGCGCATACTCGGTGGCAGCCTCTTGCGTGTCGAAGCACCCGTAAATCCGCAGCCCAGGGTAACGTGCGTCCCGGGCCACCGGAGCGAACCCGGAATGACTTATGGAGAAGAGAACCCACTCTTGCTCTTCATTGGCAAACGGAGGGTCATCTCCTATTGCATCGACGCGTTCAAAATTCGCCGCCGACGGCACGCCTGCCCGGGAAAGTGTCGCCCTGTGCTGCATTTCAGTTCGGTTCAGGTGTGTTTCTTCATCTGGTTGCATATTTGGATCAATCGGGAAAAAAAGGGGGAGGGGTGGAACGCAAGACCTCCGTCTAAATTTCCGGGGTGGGCGCCCATCCGTAACCCGAGTAGTATGCGGCTAGCACGAGGCCGTTTTCCATAGAGATGTAATCCTGACCATTGTGATTGGACAGTTTTTTTATGATACTATAGGCAAGCTCGAGGAGATGGAAGATCTGCTCGACGGTTTCTTGAAAGCAGTAGGTATAAAAAGTGATTCGGACTCAATCTGCGAGACGTTGGGTGTTGAGCCTCAAATGATCTCTGCTTATCAGTGTTCCGTCCACAGGGAACACATAGGAGAAGATCAAAATGCAGCTCTGCCCGAATTCGTGGCGGGTGGAAATTCTAAGTTTGGTATCAGTGCAAATCAACTCAAAGAGCGAATGGTGTGTTGCAACGACGAAGCCCTCCGGACCCTGGTGTATTCGGCAAGACTCGAAAAAAGTGGTACAGACGGCTTCCTTCCGTATTGTTGCCAAACGAAGGAGTCCAGTTGCCCTGGCTCAAATCGGGACCTCTCATATAACAATGTGGTTGAACCATTCAATGGTGTTTGTTATGTCGAAGGCGATCTGGTGGACGAGAAGATATCCCCCCGTGACCCCGACCGCGGTGATACTAGGAGTCCGCAGCAAGGGCGAGAGGGGGTCACTGCATCCATAGTCATAATCGCATGCATTGTGTTTACGTTTGTGTATTTCAAACTCAAAACTAAATTCTCACTACAGAGGCGCGATCGATTAAGGAAACGTCTCATACGTGGGCTGGAAAACATTGACAAGGTGACCTAAAGGTATGTACTCAAATGATGTCACCGTTGGGGCACTCTTGGTCGTCGGCGGCCTGTTGTCCAATCTATCATATCTATCAAAAAAATCATACTGTCAGTAAAGACCATGCATCCGACCATAAAACCAAGACTAAGGGCTTATTTTGGCCCCATACAAGATCTTCCAATCACAGTGAAATCAAAAGTATATAAAGGGTTAGAGGTAGAGGGCTACAAATATATGAAAATAAATGTGGAGAAGCTGGAAGAAAATTCCGTACACTCGGGTAAAAGAGGGCCATACACTGTCAATGGACACGATTGGCCTTACCAATTTCTGGCGCATTGCTTTCATGTCATGGTGCGTGACTATCAAGTCACTGAAACTAGCTTAAAAACTCTTGAAGAAAAGAAAACAAAGTTAGAAAGCATATTCAATAGTTCATTGCAAGCCGAATTCGATATCCCCTTCCATGCATTCTGCGAGGAAGCGCTCGAAATCCTCCGAGTCCACACAGTTCCTACCGATGCGTCCGATGGATCAAATTCGACTCCAACGGATGACTACGTTAAGAGCTTGTCAAATTCAATAGAGATGAACGTTGGTTCACAAGAATTGAAAAAAAGATTACGTACATTGGTTCAGAAAAGCACCCACAAGAACCCGACTGAGGAAATGATTGTTCTATCTGAAGAGTATAATGGACGATCAATAAGTGAGACGTCTCCATCACAATCGCAAATGCAGCAATTGCTACAAATGCTCGGATCCTCGCATGACCCACCCATCGGACCTTCGCATGACCCACCCAGCCGCGGATCTTCGCATGACCCACCCATCGGACCTTCACGTGACCCACCCAGCCGCGGACCTTCGCGTGACCCACCCAGCCGCGGACCTTCGCGTGCCCCATCCAG
>MDTF01008003.1_pt1 | contig 16493 bp, 13 predicted proteins | sample 811191 | NCBI WGS metagenome assembly MDTF01 (sample SAMN05326649, study PRJNA326480) | marine metagenome | isolation source: seawater | place: Southern Ocean | collected 2011 | reverse complement strand
TAGCTCCCCCTCAAGGACTCGAACCTTGGACCCTCTGATTAACAGTCAGATGCTCTAACCAACTGAGCTAAGGAGGAATTTGCTAAAACAAATTTTTATTTTAGCGTGTGCAAATATATATCTTTTAGAAAAAGCACAAAAACTTTTTTCATAAAAAAATAAGGAATATTACTTTTTTTAAAAAAAAACTTAATTTGAGGTATTTTTTACATTCTTTCAGTGTTTTTAGGAGGTAAATATTTCAAACTGTATCTATAGTGATTTAAACAATAAAAATAAATTTCTATTTTTTGTAAAAGTTGTATTTTTACAGCTAATAATTAGCTTGAATACATAGTATTCTATTTTTATGGATAAGTTTTCTTTCTTAAACGCAGCACATACTGGCTATATAGCCGATTTATACGATCAATATTTACAGAACCCGGATGCCGTTGAGCCTAGTTGGAGGAGTTTCTTTCAAGGGTATGATTTGGCAAATGAGAATTTTTCTCTCACAGAGGAGGAAGAAACCTCAGTAGAAATACCACAATCTGTCCGAAAAGAATTTCTGGTAGTCGATCTAATTAACGGATATAGAACAAGAGGTCATTTGTTTACAAAAACTAATCCTGTTAGAGATAGAAGAAAATACTCTCCTAGTTTAGATCTTGAAAATTTTGGATTATCCAAAAGTGACTTAGACAGTACCTTTAATGCTGGAGAAATTGTTGGCATTGGTCCAAAAAAACTCTCAGAAATTATAACTCACTTAGAGCGCATTTATTGTGATTCTATTGGGGTAGAGTACATGTATATGCGAAATCCAGAAAAATTAACATGGTGGAAAGATCGCTTAATCAATAACGACAATCACCCTGATTATTCTGTTGATGCAAAAAAATATATCTTATCAAAATTAAATCAAGCAGTAACTTTTGAGAGTTTTTTACAAACAAAATATGTAGGTCAAAAACGTTTTTCTTTAGAAGGTGGTGAAGCTTTAATTCCTGGAATTAGTGTTGCTCTTAGAAATGCGGCAGAGGTATATGGTGTGGAAGAATGTGTTTTAGGAATGGCACATCGTGGTCGATTAAACACTTTGGTAAATATTTTCAAAAAACCTGTTAGAGATTTATTTAGTGAATTTGAAGGAAAAGATTTTGAAGATACAAATATTGATGGTGATGTAAAATATCATCTAGGGTTAACCCTTAGTAAAACATTTAGAAACGGGAAAAAAATTAAAATGAATCTGGTGCCCAATCCATCGCATCTAGAAACTGTAGCCGCCGTAGCCGAAGGAATTACCAGAGCAAAAATAGATAGAAAATACAACGGCGACGAAAGTAAAATCTTACCCATTATTGTTCACGGAGATGCTGCTATTGCCGGACAGGGTATTGCGTATGAAATCACACAGATGGCTAATTTAAACGGCTATAAAACGGGAGGAACCATACATATTGTTGTTAATAATCAAATTGGTTTTACAACCAATTATTTAGATGCACGTTCTAGTACTTATTGTACGGATGTTGCTAAAGTAACCTTATCTCCAGTATTGCATGTAAATGCAGATGATACAGAAGCTGTTTGTCATGCTATGGAAATGGCATTGGATTTTCGAATGAAATTCAAAACAGATGTTTTTATTGATTTATTAGGCTATAGGAAATATGGTCATAATGAAGGAGATGAACCACGTTTTACTCAGCCAAAACTATACAAAGCGATTTCCAAACATAAAAATGTAAAAGATATTTATGCTGCGCAATTATTGGCAGAAAACACCATCAAATCTGAATATTTAGATACAATTACTAATGAATTTAAACAGTTATTAGAAGTTGAATTTAACGAATCTAAAAAGGTAAAAACTTCTAAAGTTAGAGAGTTTATGCAATCTACTTGGAAAGGTTTTGAGCGTCAAAAACTGTCATCAATGTTACTTGCAGAGGATACTACCTATTCGGTTGATAAATTAAAAAGCATAGCTAAAGTAGTATCTACAGTTCCAGAAAATGTTCAATTTGTTAGAAAAGCAGAGCGTATATTACAAGGAAGAGCTAAAATGGTTTTTGAAACAAATACCTTAGATTGGGGAATGGCAGAAAATCTTGCATATGGTAGTTTGATGGAAGAAGGTTTTAACGTGCGTATTTCCGGACAAGATGTAGAAAGGGGTACTTTCTCTCATAGACACGCTGTTCTTAGAGATGAAGTTTCTGAAGAACGTATTAATTTATTAAATAATAACCCCAATAATTCAGGAAAAATGACGATTTACAATTCGTTATTATCCGAATATGGTGTTTTGGGCTTTGATTATGGATACGCCATGGCAAATCCAAATACCTTAACCATTTGGGAAGCACAATTTGGGGATTTCTCTAATGGTGCACAAATTATGTTTGACCAGTATATTTCCGCTGCTGAAGACAAATGGAAAATGCAAAATGGGATTGTTGTATTGCTTCCACATGGTTATGAAGGTCAAGGTTCTGAGCATTCATCAGCAAGAATAGAACGGTATTTACAACTCTGTGCCAAGCACAATATGACAGTAGCTAATTGTACAACTCCAAGTAATTTTTATCATTTATTACGCAGACAAATGAAAAGAAATTACAGAAAACCATTAATTGTTTTTACCCCAAAAAGCTTACTTCGTCATCCAAAAGCGGTAAATCCCATAGAAGATTTAGCTACAGGAGAATTTCAAGAAGTAATTGATGATACATTAGACCCAATCAATGTTAAAAAGCTTGTTTTTTGTATGGGTAAATTCTATTATGATTTATTAGCAGAACGCGAAATTCTAGAAAGAGAAGATGTAGCTTTGGTTAGAATAGAGCAATTATTTCCATTACACTTAGAAAAATTACAACAAGTAATAGACAGATATCCATCTGTAGAACATTATGTTTGGGCACAAGAAGAACCGAGAAATATGGGGGCATGGAGTTTTATGTTAGAACGATTTGATTTGGTAAAATTAAATGTATGTTCCCGTAAATATTATGCCGTTCCTGCAGCAGGTTCGAGTACACGATTTAAAAAACGTCATAAAGCAGTTATCGATAGTGTTTTTAGTGATGATAAGTAAGCTAGTTAAGAAGTAAAAGAATAAAATAATTAAATGCTGAAATAAGTTCAGCTCAAGTAAAATAAGAACTGATGATTTTAGAAATGAAAGTTCCTTCACCAGGAGAATCCATTACAGAAGTAGAAATTGCAACTTGGTTAGTTGAAGATGGCGATTATGTAGAAAAAGATCAACCAATAGCAGAAGTAGATTCTGATAAAGCAACCCTAGAGTTGCCGGCTGAGGAAAGTGGTATTATTACTTTAAAAGCAGAAGAAGGAGATGCTGTTGAAGTTGGAGCAGTTGTTTGTCTTATTAATACAGCTGCAGCTAAACCCAACGGATCAGCTGCTACGCCAGTAAAAGAAGAAGTAAAAGAAGCACCTAAAACGACAACAGTTAAAGAAGAGGTAGTAACTACCTATGCTTCAGGAACAGCTTCTCCGGCAGCTAAGAAAATTTTAACTGAAAAAGATATAGACGCTGCATCAATTAAAGGAACGGGTAAGGCAGGAAGAATTACCAAAGACGATGCTGTAAAAGCGGTACCCTCAATGGGAACTATGCGGGCAGATGGTAGTAGAGGAACCACACGTAAAAAAATGTCGATGCTACGAAGAAAAGTTGCAGAGCGTTTGGTAGCTGTAAAAAGTGAAACAGCTATGTTAACTACCTTTAACGAGGTAAACATGCAACCTATTTTTGATTTAAGAACGCAATACAAAGAAGATTTTAAAATCAAGCATGGCGTTGGCTTAGGGTTTATGTCTTTTTTCACATTAGCGGTGGTAAGAGCTTTAAAAATGTATCCTGATGTAAACTCCATGATTGATGGAGATTTTAAAATTGAGCATGATTTTCAAGACATCTCTATAGCAGTTTCAGGTCCTAAAGGACTCATGGTGCCTGTCATTAGAAATGCAGAAAAATTATCCTTTAGAGGGGTAGAAAGTGAGGTAAAACGCTTGGCTATTAGAGCTAGAGATGGACAAATTACTATTGATGAAATGACTGGTGGAACATTCACTATTACTAATGGTGGTGTTTTTGGATCGATGCTGTCTACACCTATTATTAACCCACCTCAAAGTGCTATTTTAGGGATGCATAATATAGTAAACAGACCTATGGCTGTTGCTGGAGAAGTTGTGATACAACCTATTATGTATGTAGCCCTATCATATGATCATAGAATTATAGATGGTAGAGAATCTGTAGGGTTTTTAGTAGCTATTAAAGAAGCGCTAGAAAATCCTGTAGAATTATTAATGGAGAACAACCCTACCAAGGTTTTAGAGATGTAAGTTGATCCATTTTTAAGAGATAGATTAAATTCCAAGCAATTCAATGCTTGGTATTTTTTTTAAAATTATTAATGTGATGAAAAACCAAAATAAAAAGGTTTTTTATTCTTTTTAAATGTAAAATTTTAATTTTTTAGATTGATTTTCTTCAAGTATTGTACATTCAATAATCACTATCATTTTCACTTCTCTTTTTTTATCAAACACATTATATTAGGTATCTTGCCATAAAAAGCTGAAATGCCTAAAAATTCTGAATTAGAACTAGCCTTACAATTCATAGACAAGACTGATAGAAATCTTTTTATTACTGGAAAAGCAGGAACAGGCAAAACTACTTTTTTACATAAAGTAAAAGCAGAGTCACTAAAAAGAATGGTTATTGTTGCTCCTACAGGTGTTGCAGCAATCAATGCAAAAGGGGTTACCATTCATTCGTTTTTTCAAATGCCTTTTGGGCCAATATTACCCAATCAAATAGCAAACACCTCTAACCAGCAACGTAAATTCAGCAAATCAAAAATTGATATTATCAAATCTTTAGATTTGGTTATTATTGATGAAATAAGTATGGTGCGTGCAGATTTATTAGACGGTATAGATCAAGTATTACGCAGGTATAAAAACAAACATAAAGTTTTTGGTGGTGTACAGATTCTAATGATTGGAGACTTGCAACAACTAGCTCCTGTAGTAAAGCCAAATGAATGGAGTTTACTACAACAATATTACAATACTGTATACTTTTTTAGCGCTAAATCTTATGAAGAAGCTAATGTTGTTTCAATAGAGCTACAGCATATTTATCGTCAGAAAAACGAAAACTTCATTCAAATATTAAACGAAATTAGAAATGATAATTTATCAGAATCTTCTACTAAAATTTTAAATGAACGATACAACCCAACCTTTTCACCAAGTAAAGAAGATGGGTATATAACACTAACTACCCACAATAGAAGGGCTAGTTTAATAAATGATTCTGAACTTAATAAACTACCCATAAAAAGTTGTTTTTTTACTGCTGAGGTATCTGGTAAGTTTAATGAGAATGCTTTTCCGAATGACGAAAAATTAGAATTAAAAGTTGGTTCACAAGTCATGTTCCTTAAAAATGACTCCTCTCCAGAAAAAAGATATTACAACGGTAAAATAGGAGTTATTACTCATATTTCTAGAGAAATAGTTCGCGTACAATGTAAAAACGAAGTTGATGAAATTATTACAGAAAGAGAAACCTGGGATACTGTTAATTATTCTATTAATGAAGAGACAAAAGAATTAAAAGAAGATATTGTTGGTACTTTTTCTCAAATTCCACTTCGATTGGCCTGGGCAATTACCATTCACAAAAGCCAAGGCTTAACTTTTGAAAAAGCGATAATTGATGCAGAAGCTTCTTTTGCTCACGGACAAACGTATGTGGCACTTAGTAGGTGTACTTCTTTAGAAGGCTTGGTACTAAAAACACCCATTACAAGTTCAGCAATTATAAATGATAACACCGTACGTGTTTTTAATAAAGAGGTAGAAGAAAATCTTCCCAATGAATTTATTTTAAACGAATCTGAAAAAGAATTTCAGCTAAATTTGATTTCAGAATTGTTAGATTATCAACTATTCTTATATCCTATAACAAGACTAATAGATATCTTTTATAAAAACAGAACAAGTATTAAAGGAGATGTCATAGATCATTTACATGTCATAAAAGATGATGGAATAGTTGCTTTGATGAAAGTTTCAAACGGATTTAAAAATCAATTAAATATTATTTCTGAAATTAATATTCTACCTGAAAACAATTCATTAGTTCACGAGCGTTTTACAAAAGCTGTTGATTATTTTTTGACCAAAACTATTAAGAATATTGTGCAACCAATTTCTAACATATCTTTTTCTTCTGATAATAAAGCGGTAAAAAAAGATTTTACACTCCAGTTTGATAAGCTACAGGAAGTGGTAAGTGAAAAAGTTTTTGCGCTAAAAAACATGACCGATGGGTTTAAAGTACAGCATTATTTAAAAGTAAGATCAGATGCTGTTTTACAGAAAACAGCCCCTGATAAAAAGAAAAAACTAAGCTCAAAAAGAGATCCCATCTTAGCCTTAAAGTTACGTGAGTTACGAGACGATATCTCTAAAGCAGAGAAGATTCCACATTTTCAAATTTTCACACAAGAAACCCTATACGCTATCTGCGATGAATTGCCGAGAACTGAAAAAGAGTTGTTAAAAGTAAACGGGATGGGTAAAGTTCGTATTTCTAAATATGGTGATGAAATTCTAAAATCTATAGAAAGCTATTGTAAAGAAAACGGAATTAATAAGTTTAACGAGCAAAAAAAGCAAGATAAAAAACCAACCAAACAAATATCCTTTGAGTTGTTTAAAAAAGGGTTGTCTATAAAAGAAATTGCATTTGAAAGAAGTTTAACTACTGGAACCGTAGAAAGCCATTTGGCAAGTTTTATTCCATCAGGAGAGGTAGATGTTTTAGAATTAATTCCACTGAAAAAATATCAAAAAATGGTAAAAGATATTAGTGCTGTTAAGTTTAAAAATCTCACACATTTAAAAGAAAGTGTAGATAAGTCATACACCTTTATGGAACTAAGAATGGTCTTGATGTCAATTGAATTAAATACATAGAAAAACCCAAGTTAATAAACCTGGGTTCTTTATACTATAAAAGAATTATACCTATTATTTTAGGTCTCTAGTTGTGATATGAAACTCTTCATAGGTCTGTAATAAACTCATCAATGCAGAAATCAAGTCTTGAGTTTCTAGTAAAATACTAAAGTATAAAGTTGTATTTTTTGGACTAGATTCTTCTTGCCTTATTCTTGTTACTTGTTTTTCAATAGAAGCAGAAACATCCTTAAGTAATTCTTGTTTCCCTACTAATATTCCGTCCAAATCATCAAAAGATCTTTGTTCAAAGACTGTACTTACTTTACTTAATAACGTACTTAATTGATCGTCAATTTCTTTTAAATCGTTTACTTGATCTTTCTTTAAGTTTTTATGATTGTTATTTACATGCTTAAAACTTGCTCTAGAAATATAACTTATAGATTGTGCTACATCTTGTAAATAGCCAAGAACTAGTATATAAAATCTACTTGCTTGAACAGAAGTGTCATCTAAAGATTTTATGAAATAGAATACACCATCTTTTAAACCATCAATTTCATCATTTAATTTACCAACGTGTTTGTCTGTCTTGCGTAATTTATTTAAGTCGTGATTAGATAAATCATTCACCACATTTGTGTATAACTTATTTACACGTTGAGCAACCTCAGAAATATGATCTGCACTTTCTTCAATAACTCCATTTATAGTAATTAATTCAGCTCTCTCAATATAAACTTGTTGCTTTTCTTCCTTCTTTTTTCTTCTGTGAATTAATGTATTTCTTCCAACTAAAAAAGCTACAAGAACTAACAGAAAAGGAATCATAACCATATCCCAACTTATGAGATAAGCAACTAGTGCTGCAGCTAAAAAAGCAGTAATAGCTGTTAAAAACCACCCACCTACAACATTAATTACACCGGCTACTCTATAAACCGCACTTTCTCTACCCCAAGCTCTATCTGCTAAAGATGTACCCATAGCTACCATAAAAGTTACATAAGTAGTAGATAAAGGTAATCTCATTGAGGTGGCTATAGAGATTAAAATACCTGCAACAATTAAATTAACAGATGCTCTTACCATATCAAATGCAGGCAATTCGTAAGTTTTATCTTTCGGTAATACAATAACTGGCTTCTGAAATTTCGAATCTACGAATGCCAAGGTTTTTGCTGGTAAGATATAACTCACACCTTTATTAATTCCCATAGCAGCTCTTACTACTAACCTAGATAAAGGGTTCGGTTGAAACTTCTCATGACCATCTCCCTGACGAGACAAGTCAATCCCAGTTTTTATTACGTTTCTTGCTTTGCTAGAGGTCCATAATGTAACTACCATAACACCACCAGCCAATAACAATAACCAAACATTAGACGGAACTTTATCGGCCAATACCCCCATAGAAAAAGCATTTGCCTCTACACCAGAAACACTCCACGCTTCATAAGAATTCCAAGCGGCAATTGGCACACCAACAAAGTTTACCAAATCATTTCCTGAAAAGGCCATGGCTAAAGAAAAAGTACCGATACCAATAATTAGTTTTAATACATTCAGTTTTAAAAATTGTATAAATATCTGTGAAATTAGAGTCCATACTAAAAAACTTCCAGCAATAATTAATAAAGTATTGTCTTCTATTAAATATTTCACATCCTTATAATAAGGAGTACCTTTCATTCCTTTGATGATAATGAAATAAGTAATTGCTGTAATGGCAAATCCTCCAAATAATGCATTAATATAAATAGGTCTTTTTTCGAAGTTAAAAGAGTAAATTAATCTAGAAGCAAATTGAACTAGTGCACCAATAGAGAATGCAACTACTACAGACAGTAGTATTCCAAAGATAATTAATGATGCCTTTTCATAATTGATGTAATTCCAGATAGCATCTAAAGACTCTGCATCATTTTGCGAAATCTTTAGTAATGAGATGGCTACCGCTGCTCCTAATAATTCAAATACGATAGAGACCGTTGTAGATGTAGGCATTCCAAGAGTATTAAAAACATCTAATAGTAGAATATCGGTAATCATTACAGCCATAAATATGTACATGATGTCTTGAAACATGAACATATTTGGATTAAAAATTCCCTTACGAGCGACCTCCATCATACCACTTGAAGTAATGGCTCCAAAGAAGACACCAATACTAGCAATAATCATGATATTCCTGATAGAAATTGCTTTAGAACCAATTGCTGAGTTTAAAAAATTTACAGCATCATTACTAACTCCTACTACTAAATCTACGATCGCTAATACAGCTAAAGCAATTAACATTAAAATATATGGATCTCCCATGTTATTATTTTTATTTTTTTACAAATTTACATCCACTATTTTTTAGAGATGTTACCCTTATATTATGTCTTAAAAATGAATATCTACCTGTAATCTATACAGTAATTGATTTGTGCTAGTTGCTAATTCTAAATAACTCAAATCTGTTTGAACTTTTAACTTATGCCCAACGATATATTTTGACACTCCTATTGTGTACTGGTTTTCAGCTCCTTTTCCTGTAATTTCACTGTCCCAATCTATGTTTGTATATCGCCCTGAAACTTCCAGTGTTTTAGATAGCATATAACCAGATTGTAGATTTAATCCTTTCCCTACTTGAACTTTATCTCCAGTTAAACTACCATCAGAATTTTTAGCAAAAGGATCTTTAGCATCTCTTACCGCATATTCACCCATAAAAGAAAATCCTTTGTACTTGAACATTGCATCTATAAAGATGGTTGAGATATTGGTTGAATAAAAACCAATATCATTTGTCATATAAGATCCTTGATTACTTTTGTTTTTTACAGCGTCATTATTATAATCATAGGAAAAGCCAATTGCTAATTTTGGTTTTTTCTCAAACTTTAAATCACTCCCTTTATAATCTCCTTTACTTTTAAAATTTCCAAAAGGATATAATTCTATTCTAGAGGTATATTGATGACCTCCTAAATTCCCTGTGGTTATATTTCTTCCTTCACCTTGTGCTATAGAGAAAGCTTCTTTTATAATAAAAGTATTAGAAAGTTTAAAGTGATGTCTTAATTGAAACCCCATGTCACGATCTATTGTGAATCTACTATTTAACAATGAACGATCTACCTGCTGAAGGTTTCCAGAAGAAATAACACGTTCTCTGTTTCCTGGTAATTTTGTTTGACCAAACCAGAGAACAAAATTTCCTAAAAAGTTCCATTTTACAACTGCATCTAAAATATATTTAGGAGCTTCATTTGTAAATAAAGATGCTTTTCCAATATCTCTATTAGAAAGACCTAATTCTAATTTGTATGTTAATTTAGGAGAATAAGCAAATCCATTAAACTTTAAACGAGCTCTTCTTACTAAAAGTGATGATGAGGGGTTAGATAAGCCGTTGTTAAGATCCCAATTTGAAGTTCCTAGCATCTGCATTCTAGCGCTTATATTCATAGAGAAAGAACTATCTTTTCCAATTAAATTAAAGAGTCCTTTTCCAAATTTCGGAACATTTGTTTCTTGAGAACTCACATTCACACATACAAACAAAATCATGCATAAGAACGCGCAGCTAACTTTCATAGGTAATAATTTTTATTAGTACAAATAACCAACACCAATGTTAACTTAATGTTTAGTAAATATTAATAAAACTACCTTTGGCAAAGACAGTTTATTAAAAGCAGTAGCATTAATTTTCTATAATTTAAAAAAATAAGTATTTTGAAAATTAATTATTTCTTTTTCTCTTGAGTAGCTATGAAATTTTTTAAATAAAAAGGTTCAAAATAAGCAACATCTTCAGTATTATTATTTTTGTATTTAGGATAAGATAATTTTACCATTTCTTTAGCTGATGGAAATTTGTTTTTAACAAATCGAGCATTCTTGTTTAGAATTATTTCTTCACATTTCTCCGCACCATCACCAACAAAATAAATAGTATGATTTTGTATTTTATCTGAGAAAGAATTTACATCAATAATTTCCGCCTTTGTTTCTCTAATGGCTTGATAAGATTCATCAAAAATAGCGGAATAAACCTCCATTCTTCTTGCATCAATCATTGGAACAATATATCCTTTATCTATGAGAGTTGAGTGTGCTAAAATTTCTAAAGAATTTATGGAAATTAAAGGGATATCATTCGCAAAACAGAGTCCTTTAGCTGCAGAAATACCAATACGTAAACCAGTGTAAGAACCAGGACCTTTCCCTACAGCAATTGCATCAATTTGATCAATAGTTAATTTACTTTCTATCAATGCTTCTTTAATTAATGGATGTAACATTTCTGCATGAGAGTATTCACCATTATTTATCTCTTTTAAAGAGATAAGTTCTCCGCATTTTGCAATACTAACGGAACAGTTTTTGGTGGAAGTTTCTATGTTTAAGATAAAAGTCAATCTTTTTTTTATGCAAAGATAAAGCATAAAAAAACGGCAACCAAAAGTTGCCGTTTTATTGATATATCTTTAATCTAGGTTAAAATCACCGTAATAAAACTGAAGTACTTTTGTTTTGAAGACAAAATCATACTTGGCCCTAATTAATGCAGACTCGGCTCTAACTAATCTAGTTCTTACCAAATCAAAGTCAAATAAGGTGCTAGCACCTAGGTTATAACTTTCTTGCGCATTTTTGAAGGCCTCTCTTTGAGCTTTTAAAGAAATAGTTGCTGCTTCAAATGTTTTTGAGGCTGCCTTAGAATCTGCAAAGGATTGTTCTATAGTTTGTTGTAGTTGTAGTTTTTGATTGTCTAAATTTAAAAGAGACAACTCTCTATTTATATAAGATTTAGCTACATTGTTTTTTGTCTGAAATCTATTAAAAATAGGAATGTTTAGAGATACAGTGATTCCATAAGTAACTCTATCTTTTAATATTTGTTTAAAAAAGTACTCGTTATTTTGACCAGGAAATAAATTATTTAACTGATTAAAATAAGATGTTCCACTATTAATATTATAACTTAGTGTTGGTAAAAAAGCTCCTTTAGATAATTCAATGTTTAAATCTGCATTCTCAATATCTAGCTCAGCATTTTTTATTTGAGGTTGATTAGCTAAGGCTTTTTCATAAACAATATTAGATGTTTCGTAAAGCAGTAATCCTGAAGGTGTATTTACCTCCATATTTTCTATATCAAAACCTACAGAAGATATTTGTAAAAGTTGGGCTAAATTAAGCAATGCTATGGTCAACGTATTTTCATTTGCTATGACATTCTGTTGGTCATTTGCGGCAGTAGATTGTGTATTTAATACATCTCCTTTAGCGGTAATACCCGCTTCATATCTTTGTGAAGCAGCTTCAACTTGTTTTTTACTAATTTCAGCTTGTACTCTTGCTACAGCTAGGTTTTCTTTCGCAAAAAGGATATTTAAATAGCCATTTACAACAAACAAAGAAACATCATTTTGAGCTTTTTCTAAATCTAATTTACTTGATTCTATTCCTAGTTGTGCTTGTTTATAAGAATTTAAATTTCTAAAACCATTAAAAATAGTACCATTTACTGAGAGATTAAATCGTCCGTTAAAATTAGTAGTATTTTTTAATATTCCAGTTTGGTCTGGAGATAACCCAGAATTGATTCCACCGCTAGAACTTGCATTAATGCTAGGAAGAAAATTTCCTTGTGTGATGGCTACATCTCTTTCAGAAATAGAAATACTAAGCGCATTTTGTTTGATAGAAATATTATTTTCTAATGCGTATTCTACACACTTCTTTAAGGTCCATTTTTCTTGCGAAAAACCAACAGAAACAAAGAAAAGTGATGCAATTAGTAAATTTTTTTTATTCATTTTGATTGTATTATTTTTCAAGTTTGTATAACAATTTTGGCATAAGACGTCCAAGTCATTTTTTACACCTTATGTTAGACGATTAAAATTAGAATATGTTACACCTAATGGCTCTTATTGAAATGTTAATTTTCAGCTCCTTTTTTATACCTGTAGATAAAAAAGAACAAAACACCAATTAGTAGGTAAGGAAAAACCATTAGATAAGTGATGCCACTATTCACTCCTTCAGCCATCGTAACATCTCCACTTTCAACAACAGCCTTACACATTGCACATTGTGAGTATGCAGAGTTTGTGCTTATAAAAAACACTATAAATATCAAAAATAACTTGAAAAATCTAAACATAATAAGGTGATATCATTAAGAATACTATTACTCCTGTTACCGCTACATACAACCAAATAGGAAAGGTAATTTTAGCAATTTTTTTATGCTCAGCAAACTTGCCAAGTTTTGCTCTCATTAGCGTAATCAATACAAAAGGGATTACAACTATAGAAAGGATTATATGGGTTATTAAAATAAAATAATAAAAGTATTTTATAACACCTTCTCCTCCAAAAGTAGTAGAATCTGATGTCATATGGTAGGAAACATACATCACTAGAAATAAAACAGAACAAATAACCGCTAGCGTATTTAATTTCTCATGCAATATTCTTTTACCGTTTTTAATAGCAATTACAGATGCTATTAGTAAAATAGCTGTTAGACCGTTTATTGAAGCATAGATAGGTGGTAAAAAACTAAGAGGAGATACATTAAAACCTAACTTTCTTAAATTTATTCCAAATAAAGTAGCTACAGCTAATGGAATTATAATTGATAAAACAGTAATAGCTTTCTTGTATTTTTTCTCTTTTAGTTCAATTTCACTCATCCAATAAAATTTTAATATCTTCTTTTAATTCATTTATCTGATCTGGATAACCACTTTCTTCAATGGCTCTGTAGTATAGTATCGGGTTTCCTTGAGTGTCTCTTCTTGATCTAATATTTCCTTTCTTATCAACCAAAGCAAATAGACCAGAGTGCTCAAAACCTCCGTGATCTATATCGTTATCTATTCCTGCGTATAATTTAAAACCTTTGTTTGATAGATTAAAAACAGTCTCTTCTGATTTACCTGTTAATAAGTGCCAGTTTTTATGTGTAATACCCTTTGAATCTGCATAATCTTTTAAAACTTTTTGGGTGTCTATGCCTGGAGTTATGGAAATTGAGGCGATTCCTATATTTGAGTTATCAGAGAATTCTTTTTGAATGAGTAGCATTTTCTGATTCATGATGGGGCATATCGTAGGGCAGGTAGTGAAGAAAAACTCTACAACATATACTTTTTCTTTGAAACTCTTATTATTTATGAGTTTTCCATCTTGATTTGTGAATTCAAAAGAAGGAACTTTATCATATAAAAATAGCTCATCATTATTTACTTCTAACGCATCATTTTTTTTATTCAATCTATTACTATCAATCAATGTATCATTAGAAATTCTATCATCTAGATTTCTAACAACATAAATACCAAAGATTAATATTATAAAAGCAATTCCTACATATGAATATTTTTTGTTCATATATCTAATTTTTTCTTTCTGCCTTATTCTTGTTTTTAAAAGCTGCTCTATATTCATATAGCAAGACTTTTATATCATCCTCCATTTTATTATTTAATTCTGCAACAGATTCAATATTATAGCCAAATATGGTTTCTTTTTTATCATCACCGTCATTATCTCTTCCTCTAAGACTTAACTCTTTGTCTATAAGATATACTTTTTTTGAGTATAATGTTGAATCTAATGATTCTTTTGTTTTTAAGTTTTTGTGCAATATGGAAATAACATTTTTATCCATAGAGATAAAGTTCCATTTAGACATATCTGTAAATGTTTCTAAATCTGATTTTAATTTCACCACATCATTTTCAGATGTTTTTGGATAGATAGCAATTATTTGAAAAGGTCTATATCCATAAAATTCTTTGTAAATTTTTTGGTTTAGATTAAAGATTCCTCCTTTTTTTGACTTTATATCGTCTCCTAGAAAACATAAAACTGTTACATGATCTCTTATTGATATTGTGTCCTCTATTTTATTTAAATTAACATTATACGTTAATGTTGACAGTCTTTTGAAATTGTTTATTCCAGTAGATAGAGCTAAAAAGAATAGCAACGGAAACACAAATAGTGCGATGAGTACAAATCGTTTCTTAGTGATTTTCATAATTAGTGATAAAAAAAGGTGGTTATAAAACCACCTTGATTAAAATATTGTTACCAACGCACTAATGGCGCAAGTGTGCTATATAAATAGTCTCCTTCAATTAGTAAAAGTGTGACTAGATAGATAATTAAAAATACAGCAGTCCAAACAACTGCTCTTCTAAACCAAGTTTTTTCACCTTCCATGTGCATAAAAGACCAAGTAATATAGTATGCCTTTACAAGCGTTAAAATAATAAAGATCCAATTTAATATACTTGTTCCAAGGAAGGGTGTTAGATGAAGAGCATCGTATTTTTTAATTCCTAAAAACACCTCAATTATAGTGATTATAGATAAAAATCCAAATACTATCCATATCCTTTTTATATTCGATTCGTGTGCGTGTGACATTTGTTATTACTTTAATAAATTAAACTAAGTAGAAGAAGGTGAATACAAATACCCAAACTAAATCTACAAAGTGCCAATATAATCCTACTTTTTCAACCATTTCATAATGACCTCTTTTTTCATAAGTCCCAACAACTACATTAAAAAAGACGATAATATTGAATATGATTCCTGATACAACATGAAATCCATGAAACCCAGTAATAAAGAAGAAGAAATCTGCAAATATTGTATTTCCATATTCATTTGCTTCTAGATTTGCACCTTCAATAACTAACCTTGTCTTTGCTAGCTCTGCGGATCCTTTTTCTCTAGACAAAATTGTTTTTTGTTTCTTATCTAAGTCAATTAGTTCCGTTCTTATTTGTATGTTGGCATTGGCTTCATATGAACTAATAACTTGACTAATCGAGTATTGTGAAATAGTCTCTTCCTCTTCAAACCACAAACCATTTCCTTTAGTATGCTGCTCTCTTAAATCTCCTCTATCACCTACTACGAAATCAGCCAAAGCTATTTGTTTTCCATTAGAGTCTACAAATTGTAAGATTTTACCATCAGTAGTTTTTACTGCACCATAGGTTCCATTAATAAAAGTATTCCACTCCCAAGCCTGTGATCCTACAAAAATAATTCCTCCAATAATAGTTAATAGCATATAAACGGTTACTTTTTTCTTGTTCATATGATGACCAGCATCTACGGCTAGTACCATTGTAACTGATGAAAAAATCAGAACAAATGTCATAAAAGCAACATAGATCATTGGAAAATCACCATGAACAAAAGGAACGTGTGTAAATACTTCGTCTGCTATTGGCCAAGAGTCAATAAACTTAAAACGAGTTAAACCATAAGCTGCTAAAAAAGCAGAGAATGTTAGGGCATCCGATACAATAAAAAACCACATCATCATTTTACCATAACTGGCTCCAAAAGGTTTTGCTCCTCCACCTCCCCAAGTAGGTTTATTTTCATTTGGTACAGCAGTGTTTGCTTCCATATATTTTATATAAATATTTCTTTAATAATTG
>MDTF01006685.1_pt1 | contig 16494 bp, 9 predicted proteins | sample 811191 | NCBI WGS metagenome assembly MDTF01 (sample SAMN05326649, study PRJNA326480) | marine metagenome | isolation source: seawater | place: Southern Ocean | collected 2011 | reverse complement strand
TACCACAGTAGTTACCACCGTACCAGGTACTGATGGATCTTCAACAATCACCACGATAACAACAAACGCTGATGCCAGCACAACCACATCAACCATGAAAATCAATACTGATGGGAGCACCACTATGACCACACCAATTGCAGACGGTTCTACCACAGTAGTTACCACCGTACCCGGTACTGATGGATCTTCAACTGTCACCGCGATGACACACGTTAGGACAGACTTTAAAAACTATTGTGAATATGCCAATAAGGGTCTGCCTTTAGGATTTGATACTTGGATTAACGATGCAACTGTATATGATGGAACATCTGTTCATATTACAAATTCAAACGAACTCGTTGATATAGAATCTAAACCTGTTATACACATTTTAAATAAAATAAACCTTCAGAAATTTACAAAACACGAATTAACTGCTGCGGAAGTTCAAAGTTGGTCAAATAAAGTTCCAGACAACGCGGGTCAATCAAAATTTTCGATTGAAAATACACCAAATGGTGATATTGACAGAACATTATTCACTTGTGGTCCGTCTGGTGAATATGCATCTCCATACAACGGTAAAAGCGACGAGAAATCGGGATGGTATGGTTCAAATTTGCTTTTTGACGTTTTAAGAGATGATAGAAAAGATATCTATAAAGATAATTATGACAATAGAAACAGAGGGTATTGGTTACAGGAAACTGTCCAATATAAAATTAACTTCAAAAATACAGATTTGGAAAATTTTCTTAACAAACCATTAAATTTTGTATTAAAAAGTTTTTATAACGATGTCGGTGAGATGCAAGTATCTTTTAACAGTGGTGAGAAGTTCGGATATTTTTTGAATCCGGTTAAAACGGGAGAGGTTACAATATTAGAAAATTCATTGAATTCATTGGATTCAAACAATGTTTATTTGGGTGTGATTAATGTAGGACCTAGCTTTCATGCCAAACCAGTATTACAATACACTATAAATAACTGGATAAATGGAATACCTAATATTGCACCACTCGATGGCGTTTACAACAAGTTAAAATGTAATTATAGATTAAACAATTACTCCAAACACTATCTAGTAGACAAAGATACTGATTTTATCAACTACACATTTAGTGGAAGTACGACAACTCTAGGAAAAAAAAGGTGGAGTGATTTTGGAAATGAATCACCCTCCACTAGTTCAAGTAATATATTTACTAGAGATTACGACTGGTGGAAAATCGATGGGGATGAAATCGAAATGATAATCGAATGGTCTAATTCTAAATCAGATATTCAACTAACGGTAAACGCTACAAATATAAAAAAGACTGCTCAATTATCTATAGATGATTGTAAATTTATTTATGATAATAAGAGCATCCTATTGATCAAAAAATTGTCTTCGTCGTCGTCGGCCGAACATCCTACAGTACACAATGAAAATGAAAGACATGGTCAAATTATGAAAATACCGGATGGGTTCAGTCCAGAAGAGTATACTGTCGCGACATCAGATGTATATAAAGATTTTAATGGTACTGTTTATGACCATTTTTCTGAATCGCACAATCCAAAAGCGTTAATATTATATGACGGAAAATTCTGTTCTTCAAAATATTTATACGAAAAAGAAATAGCAACATACAATGCATTGCAAAGTGAGAAAGATAAATATAAAGTATCGGGAAGTTTTAATAAAAAAGATGTCACAACTTATTCTTGGTCTGTTTTTAAATTTGTTAGAAAGAATACTTTTTCTTCTTCTATGTCTATTAATTGGTTTGCCTTATGTTTTAATGATAATACAAATATTACTGGTAGTGACTTGGACAACGGAGATGCATTAATCTGTGTTCAAATTAAGAGAGATACGGATATCGTTCAAACGTATAAATCATCTGCTGGAGATATAAACTCTGGGGCTTCAAATTCTTATAATTGGATAAGATATAAACCGGGTAACAATTCTTCAGACCAAGCTGTATTGTCTGCAGCAGGACCGGTGAAATGGAACGAAGGTTATGGAGCAAATGCTCTTACATCCGCGTATGATAATACTGCGAATAAAGGTGGTGCGACCAAACCAAATTTTACATCAACCCATTTTTCCAACAAAACACAAATACTTACAGGTGTATTTCATACAGATGGAAAATTAGCCACAGGCGAAGAAATAACTTTTTATGTTACTGTCGGAATTAAAAATAATATTGAGAGATATTTTACACATATAGACTCATTTGATATATTTAGAAATGATGGGTTAATTTCAAGATAATTAATATATATATATAATAAATGTCTAAATATGGAATTGCTGGAAATGCACAATATTCTAATATGACCGACCAAGAAAAAGTTGCTTATTCATTAAAATTGTCATTATCAAGAGTAACTACTGATGCATTTAGAACCGGAAAGGAATGGTATACGGAACCTGATTTATTTTTAGCTAGCAATAAAAATAAAATTTTATCCAAAAATATAGAGAAGTATTCGGATATTAGTAATTATTACGTAGTTGTTACTGATCCATTTACTTATAAAAAGTATATAACTAACATTAATGCAGAAGATATAGTTTACACCCACGGTGGCTATAAATTAGATGATCTTTGCCCAGGTGGAGGAGGGAACTATATGGTTTTAAATATAGAGACTGATGAGGGTATTCGAAAGGATTATTCAAGAGAACCCGCAGAGGAGGATTTTGATGCTGACGGACTATTAAAAAGATTACCTGTTACAAGTTGGTGCTTTTATAAGTATTGGTTAAATGGAATAACCGGTTGGGGTGGAGTAGATGAAAATGGAACATATCCTGATAAGGATAATATATTTTCTGCACAATTAACATTAGGGAGTGATGGAAACCCTTCTGGCACCCGAATTTATTCAAATGTTATTGATGATCATACATTAATGGCCAAATTAAAAGATTATATACCATTGGAATTAATAAATCCGAATAATGTTCCTTTCGACTTAGAACAAGAAGATGGAATATCGAATGATTTAAAAGCTAAAATATTACCACATATTAAAATTAATTTACAAGTCCCAACAGTATCTACTGCATATGGCGTCAACCAAGTGCTTGAAACTGAATTAAATGTAGATAATATTGCCTTTTATAACCCTTTACTTGAAAGAAGTTTAGCAGAAGTAGAAGGATATAATGCCCGCGGTGAAGGTAATGGATATTGGGTAGTAGGCACTTCATTTGATCAAAATTTAAATTTTATAAATATAACACCAAAATTCGGCACACCTACAGTAGATCAAGGTACTATGTTTTTCTCAAATATGTCTGGATTTTTACTATTTTTTGGAGTTCCATCAATTATTGATGGGGACAAAGTAAGTGCTAAATGTCCACCAATGGTGACAGCATTTAAATACACCGGGGAAACGTTTGCCGACGGTATTATTTCGCAGTTAGATGCCCAACCAGATCCCGCAGTTTCCAAAGATAAGGATTTGGCAATCTGGGATAATACACTGTATAGGTGCGAGAATGGTGATGTTTCCGGCAATTTTGTTAGCAGCGACGGTAAGAAGCAAGTTACTGTAGCGGGAGTGCAATATTTTTCAAGCGAAGAAGACCTTACAATAGGCGATAAAGTGATATTAAAAAGTAATATTGCTACAGCAGAACCCTCATCGGGGATTGCTACTTCTCTCGTTGACGGTGTTGTGACAAAAGTCTTGACAACTATCTTTACATTGAAGAACAATGAAGACCGTTTTTTTTCACCTACTGATATAGTCAGTCAAAAAAGTAAAGACGCAGTGCGCAAATGGGTCCCTGTTGGTGGTGGTGGTGGGAGTGGTGGGAGTAGTGGTGGTGTGAGTATTCAACGGTGCGAAAGACTTCCACCCCCTGGGTTGGCCAAAGATGAGGATCTGGTAATTGACGCTACCAATACTCTTTATAGCGTTAACATAGATGTAGCGGACGTCACTGTTAATGGATGGCAAATTGGAAGAATATTACAAAACTCAAATGGAAATACTAACAAAGCAAGCCTAGAGATAGGACATTATAATTTTAAATTTACTATGGATGCAGACATTATAATTAATGGTGTATCTTATAAATGGACCGAGGGGTTGTTTTTGGGATCCACTATATCGGTTGCGACAATCAATGGTCATTTCATAACCACAATCGTATTTGTTGGAAAAGGAATTCCCGGAATTTCGAATGGTACTATTCCCGTAACACAAGTGAGAACACAAACAAAAACATGGCAAGTTGTTGGTAATACTATTAAACAAAAAACCAATCTAGACGATATCGAAACCCCTGTTGTTGACGATTTGGCGATTAAAATTGCGGACACCGCAGGCGTCAACGATACTATGTGGCGTTATACAAGTGGAAAAAAATGGGAAATAGTTGGCACTTCTATTAAACAAGTTTCCAATCTTATCAATATCGACTCCCCTGTTGTTGGCGATTTGGCAATCAACACTACCAATGATACTCTTCATAGATTCAAAATATTACGCACAGAAAGTGTGGTCGCTGCTACTGGAACTTTGGAGGCTTGGCAAAATTACGGAGGGTATATTACAGTGGATATAAAGCATCTCGATGATGTAGTTTTTACGAAGAATGCACCCATTAAAATAGGTTCAACGCCTTCTTACACAATAGAGGTAAATGATTTTGAATACCATGATATGGTTGTTGTGTCAAAGAATAACGGTTACACGACAACCAGATTTAGGACGAAATTTTTCCACCAATTGAGTGGTTTCGTAGGAGAAGCCGTGAGTCAAGAAGGTGATAAACATTTTTACCAATGGAAAACAGTTGGTGACCACGCGGACACGGCAACCAATACCGATCTAGTAAAAATAAATTATGATTCGATGGGTGAATTTCCTAGGTACATTTGTTTTACTGATGGTTGGGGTGGCTACAAAAGCCAATTTGCGTCCGATAAATTACACTATGTCCCTTATACGAATACGCTTACCGTAAATGCAACTAATGCTATAAATGCAACAAAAGCAACAAATGCAGAAAATGCAGAAAATGCAGAAAATGCAGAAAAACTAATGATTCGCGCCGTTGATACAAATGCAACAGTAGCTCGGTACATTACTTTTGTAACTGGGCAGGATAGTCCCAAGCAAAATTATCTGCATTACAAATTAAACTACATTCCTTCTTCCGGCACACTTACAGTACCATATATTAAAGGCATCGCATCGTGGTCTACAACGGTTTACATTAATACCTACTACCACGTCTGGGAGGATTTTTATATGTGTTTTTCTTCATCAAAAAACAATCATGCTAACATTTATAGTAATGATGATCTTAAATATAATGTTACAACTAATGTACTTACTTCAAAAAATATAAAAGTGAGCGATAAGGTTTCAATCAACACCTCTTCCATGAATTTCCCTTTACGCGTTGGTGGTAGCGTGGCCAGCGCATATACTCATTATTATAACAGTGTCGGTACTCATTATTGGTACGCTCAGAAAGCAAACGCCGCTGTATCTATTTATGCAGAAAAAGGAATTATGACACCGTACGCTTTTTATAAAGGGAGTGATAGAAGGATTAAAAAAAATATTAGGGATATAGACGACACCACATCACTTAATATGCTTAGAAGCATGCCGTGTCGATATTATGAATATAAGGATGAGTCGAAGGGGCCTAACCCAACAATTGGTTTTATAGCACAGGAGGTGAAAGAATACTTACCAATGGCCGTAAAAACAATAGAGGGTTTTATCAAAAACGAGATGCGTGTAATATTAGACCCTGTATGGGAGTCAATAACAGATGTGTCTGGAAACACGAAATATAAACTAACAATTTCAGATTTGGAAGATGTTCCGGGAAATACGAAATACATATTTCATATAAATAACCCCCCATCGGAAGATGTCCATGAAAAACAAATTGCGTGTATGGAAAATGAACCCAAAAGTTTTATATTTGATGAACAGTGGGAAAATATATTTTTGGATGGTAAATATGTGGACGATTTTCATATTTTAGATAAAGGAAAAATTTGGGGGATGCATTTTTCGGCGTCGCAAGAAATCGACAGGATACAACAAAAAGAAAAAATAAAACTCGAAGAGCAGGTACTAAAGTTATCCTTATCAGAAACAAAAATAACCTCTTTGGAAACAACACTCGAAGAGCAGGTCGTAAAGTTATCCTTAGCAGAAACAAAAATTACTTCATTGGAAACGCAAAATAGTGACTTACTTGCAAGGTTAGAAGCTATAGAAAAGGTTATAGAAACGATAATATAAGAAAAAGAAATAATTAATAGAAATAATATCCGCAAGATTTATTAATTTTTGGACATTTACAAAATGTCCAAAAACAGTCTGCGCCAACATTCCTTATGCAATTAAGTTACACTATTTTTCCATTTGCTACTATGTTGTAAAATGAAAAAGACACAATCTGAATTAACGCCCCTACAACCAAAAAAATTTGAAATTATTTTATAAAAGTATTTAGGCGTTTTTTTATATAGCATATAAACATATGGAAAAAACGCCAAAAAACGCCAAAAAAAATATTTTTGCATTGCTTGCTCCTTCTCATCAAGCAATCACTATGATTTTAATAGACATAATTCCACTACAAAACATAAAAATGCTATAAATGCTATATTGGTCCCAAAACATGATTTTTATAAATGTGATAATTGTTTTAAAGTGTTAAAGCATCAATCGTCTCTGAGTCGACATTTAAAAAGTTGTAAAAAGACAAAAATTCCTGCTCCATTTGGCTCCAAATTGGCTCCATTATCTGACCTGCCGAAATTCAAATGTGAATGTGGAAAATCCTATAAGTACGATCGTAATTTGTCGAAACATAAAAAAATGTGTTCTATAAATATTGGTTGTAAAACCATTGCAGTACCTAATAACGTTGAACATTTATTAAAAGGTATTTTACAAGAAAATAAAATACTCAGGGAAAAGATCTCAAACTTAGAAGTTGGAAATACTATAAATAATACAACGAACAACTATACAATAAATATGTTTTTAAATGATAAATGCAAGAACGCTATGAATTTGGATGATTTTGTAGAAAAAATCAAGTTTACCTTGGAAGATTTGCAGTACACCTCGGAAAATGGCTATGCAAATGGTATTTCAAACGTGTTTATTAAAAACCTGAATGATTTGGATGTAACGGAGCGTCCCATACATTGTACAGATCATAAGAGGTTGCAATTTTATATAAAAGATGAAGATGTTTGGAAAAAGGACAATGAAAATTTGAAGATTTCTATAGAACAGATAAGCAAGAAACAAGGATCGAGTATTATCAATTGGATACAAGAAAATCCAAATTATATGAATTCGGAAAGGAAATGTAACGAATACTTCAGATTAGTGAATGAAACTATGAAATCTGTGGACGATAAAAATATTAAAAATATCAAAAAGAATGTTGGAAATACTGTAAAATTAGAAAAAGAAGACATGTAACAAAAATAGAAATATTATCCGCAAGATTTTCCAAAATGGACATTTATAAATGTCCAAAATGGTGGAGTGCTCGCATTCCTTGTGCAATTAAGTTACATGTTTTCAGATTCCCCCCAACATTGGAAGAAAAAAAGAAGACCTTGTCGAAAAAAGTTACCTACAAGCAGTTTTTTCGACAAAAAAATGGGTCAAAAAAGGACTATTTTCGGTTACCATTGGAAATAGTCTCCAAATTTGCAAATAAAATGCGATGAAATATTTGTTATGATATATGGTAACATCTTGATTTATAAATAAAAAACATTTGTTACCATAAATTATTTTCAAACGAAATGGTAACCCAATGGTAACGAAAATAGGCACCCCTACGTTTCGCATGAATGATAATTGGATTGATTTTCAAAAAGTTACCTACTATGTAGTGAATCGCAAAATTTGCAGAATAAATAAAATGAACGAAAAATTAGTACCAAAAATTGGTACTAATTAATAAAAGAAACGTTATAAGATGTTTAGAGACTATTTTATTTATATATATATATGACCAAAATAGGCGAAAATAGTCCAACGAAATTTAATTGTGAAAAGTGTGACTATACGTGTGCGAAAAAGTCGCACTGGTCTCAACATATTAAGACCATGAAACATAATGGTAACAAAATGGTAATTAATTGTAAAAAAAATAGGCGTTCATGTCATTGTGGAAAATCATTTGTTTATAATAGCGGACTTTCGAGACATCAGAAGAAATGTACGATTGTGAAAAGTGAACCAATTTTGGCGAATAATAATGTTGAAAAATTATTGAGCCATTTGGTTGAAGAAAATAAGGAGTTGAGGAGTGAGATTCAAAACTTAAAATTGGGGACAACGGTCAACAATAATCAGAAGTATAATCAAAATGTTTCCATAAATTTATTTTTAAATGAGAAATGTAAAAATGCGATGACGCTTAAAGATTTTGTAGAAAATATGCAACTATCTTTAAAAGATTTAGATTTTACAAATAATGAGGGGTATGTTGAAGGTATTAGTAAAATTTTCATTAAAAATTTAAATAATATGGATGTGACGGAAAGGCCTATACATTGTTCAGATCAGAAAAGACTCCAATTTTACGTCAAGAAAGATGATAATAAATGGGAAAAGGATAATGAACATGATTCAATAGATAAGTCTATAGAGCAGGTTAGTAAGAAGCAAATAAGAATAATTCACGCCTGGGTATTGAAAAATCCCACATATATGAGTAATCCGGAAAAGATGGAGGAGTATTTCAAGTTGGTAGGAAATACAATGGGTCCCAACGATGAGAAGAAGTTAAGACAAATAAAAAAGATAATTGGAGAGAATGTGAAGATAGGATACGATCAAATAGAGCAGTGAAAAGTTATTACTTAAAAATCATCACTAAAAATAGCGCACTAATTTAAGTACCTCCCCACATAACGCTCGATGCAAACAAATACTCGTTCTACATTGATTTTTCGCCTATCTTTAAAAAAATCGGCGGTGGCTTGCAGTGATCTCCCAGTAGGTAGACCACATTTCGAGGGTGTAAATATTGATTCGATGTATTTATCCAATTTATAATATTTAAAGATGGATTCGACGAAGGAATGGTTTGAATTGCTGATAATAAAGATTTTTACACCACGATGGTACAAAGATTTTAACATTTCTATAACACCTTCCCTAAAAGGTGTGAATTCACGTTGTTCCGTTTTTGTAAGTCTCTCCTTAAAATATGGTTTGCTGCCCCATTTAATAATATTTTCTAGTTTCGCTTCAAATTTTTCAGTGGATGACTTGGATAATTCATACGAAAACGTATTTAAATTGGACATAGTGAGGACTTTCCAACAAGTTAAGATTAATTTGGTATTTTTTAAATCAAATAATTCCCCATTTGTTATTTGCTCAATATTTTTTTTTGTAAGACCATTATTTTTATTAATATGCAGTGTTCCATATTCTGTATCCTTCGCCTTTTTAATATTTTCTTCGTGGTAATCAATGTAAAAAAATGGAACCTTTCTATTAATCAATTCATCTATCGGATCATCAGATATCGGATCATCGGATATTGGATCATCGGATATTGGATCATCTATCGATTCATCTGGATCTTCGATGTTTAATAAAATTGTATTTTCGGCAACCTCAGTGGTATCTGTTCCTATCTTTTCGATAACTTTATCATGTTTGACCTTTATATTGTCGTGTTCTACAACGGGTTCAACATCTGCATTCTTTTCATTATAGAGTTGCAGCGTTCTTTTTTTAATATTTAAAGACATATACTAAATGCGCGTATTATATTTTTTATATTATGCGGAACCAGTGGCGCCTGTAGTTCCTGTGGCGCCTGTAGTTCCTGTGGCGCCTGTAGTTCCTGTGGCACCTGTAGTTCCAGTAGTTCCAGTAGTTCCAGCAGTTCCAGATGTGATTGAAGTGCCTCCAGTTGAATATAATCCGGAAGTTCCTGTATATTTGGTGAACATTTGATATTCAAGACCGAATGGCGGATGATGAAATGTCCCATTTGATAGATAAGCGTGGGAATTTGGCATCCAAAAGACAGTATTATTTAAATGACTAAATGTTATTGATGTAACCCCTTCAGGATTAGCACCATTTGGAGTATAAACGTTTCCAACTACATCGATATTAGCATTATAATTTGAGTGAGAGACATCTACGGCATTTATGGCGTCGGTTTTTTTTAAGAATAGTGGATAATAGTACGTATCGTATGCATGTACTGGATCATCTGTAATATACATATATACAGAATATGTAGTTATTGTGTTAGCACCACTTGCTTCAAAATCGGACATATCGCTATCACTCATGGAATATTCACTAACGTCTCCCTCTTCGCAACTCGGATCGGTATCGGTATCGGTTGCAGTGGCGGTTGCTGTATCGGTTGCTGTAGTGGTACCATCAGAGCAGGTTGCTGTAGTGGTACCATCAGAGCAGGTTGCTGTATCTGTTGAGACATCGAATGGATCATTTTCAGTAGTACATTCTGAACTATTGGAACCTCCCAAACCAGAAGTGGTGCATATTTTATCAACTGGGTAATCTTCAATGACTCCGCTAGAAATTAAATCTCGTATAATAATGGCCATTCTTTCAGCCTGAAATCCATTTTCACCTGGAACACCATACCGATTTATATATTCGGCGTATTGGGGTTTTAAACCCAAATTTGACAAATCTATACTAGCAACCGCCTCTTTCATGGCGAAAGTATTTTTATTACTAGCATTCAATTCTGCAATATAAATCTTAAGTTTTTCTACATCATTAAGTATTTCAGAATCGAGTTCAATTGACTCTAATTTACCTTCCAACTGAATAAATCTAGTATATTGATGCGATGCCTTTGTAAGACCATCTAATGTTTTGTATGCCCACGAAACATATTTTCTGAATGTTTTATAACTTTTGATGGATTCGTCAGTCATTTCATAGAAGCATGTTGCTCCTGGTGTTGTGGAAAGAAACTTTTGAAACGCTTCCTTTTTAATATTTAGGATAGATGCGGCTAGTTCATTTTGAATACCGTAGTTATATTCTAAGACCAATGTGGGCATATCACCAGCGCGAAAATGTACTAAGAACTTCTCAATTTTACATATAATTGTATTTTCAAACAACTTAAAATATAATGTAGAAATATCATTTAATCTTTGTTCGTATAGAGGTATAACTATATATTTACCGATATATTCAATGATTGTTTGTTGTGTAGAATTAGATTTAATATTTAAACTACTAATTAAGTCTTGAAGACCTACTCCTGTTTCATGATTATTAACAACGATTGTAGATAATATAGTTTCTAATTTATCGAAGGTATTGATATAATTGGTATTCAGTTTATCTAGCAATGAGACTGTTTTATCGTTAATATCTGTTTGGTTATCCAATAGCGCTTTATTGAAATTGGAGTCGGCAATGGTCATTTTATTAAGAATATCGGTGTTGTTGTTACTGATGGTTGTTTGGTTATCTAAGAGTGCTATATTGAAACTAGCGTCTGTTATAGTCTTTTTATTGATGATGTCTGTCGTGTTATTACTAATTGCTGTTTGATTATCTAAGAGTGCTATATTAAAACTAGCGTCTGATATAGTCTTTTTATTAAGAATGTCTGCATTGTTGTTACTAATAGCAGTTTGATTATCCAAGAGTGCTATATTAAAACTAGCGTCTGATATAGTCTTTTTATTAATAATATCCGTGTTGTTGTTACTAACGGTGGTTTGATTATCTAAGAGTGCTATGTTGAAACTAGTGTCTGCAATAGTCATTTTATTAAGGATGTCTGTGTTGTTATTACTAATAGCAGTTTGATTATCCAAGAGTGCTATATTGAAACTAGCGTCTGATATAGTCTTTTTATTAAGAATATCCGTGTTGTTGTTACTAACGGCGGTTTGATTATCTAAGAGTGCTATGTTGAAACTAGTGTCTGCAATAGTCATTTTATTGATGATTTCTGTGTTGTTGTTACTCAACTGTTGAGTGGTATTTGCTTGATGTTGGTTAAATTCTCCATCAAGTGTGATCAACTTGTTCATGATTGTATTTTGACTCTCTATAAGTTTAGTTATTAGACCGTCTAATAGAATTTGATTTGATAAAATGTTATTGGCGGATGTAGTAGAAACCGCACTTGTTATGGATGTTGCCAAATTAGAAATGTTTGAATCTAATGCAGCAACCGTGTTTGCACCTGTTGTATTTATAGAGGTTTCTGTTTTGTTAGCCAAATTGTTAATATTAGTGTTGATTGCATTAACCGTGTTGGCACCTGTAGTATTTATGGATGATTCTGTTTTGTTAGCTAAATTGTTAATATTAGTGTTAATTGCATTAACTGTATTGGCACCTGTAGTATTTATGGATGATTCTGTTTTGTTGGCTAAATTGTTAATATTAGTGTTGATTGCATTAACCGTATTGGCACCTGTAGTATTTATGGACGCTTCTGTTTTGTTCGCTAAATTATTAATATTGGTGTTGATCGCGTTGACGGTATTTTGACTTGAGCTACTAAGTGCTGCCGATGTGGCGTTAGTAAGTTGTGTAATTTTAGTGTCCAAGAGAGCGCTGGATTGTTGTAAAATATTTTCCAATTCATCTTGGTTTGTAAGAGACAGGGCACTTTTGTTATTTATGGTAGTGATTAATCCGGCCAATTGAGACGTAACATCAAATATACTTCCGGTAATTTGAGTTATTTGTCCATCGCTTAGACCTCCACCACCGGAGGATGTGGAGGAGGATTCAAATGCATTTGTGCTTCCCATTTAAATATGATATATAAGTAGATTTAATTAATTGCGAATCGAACTATATAATGTTTCGAATTGGAATGTTACGGAATAATTAGCGTTGTTATTGTTTGAAATCTCTCCAAATTTATTTAAAAGACGGATGTGTAACTTTTTAAGATTGACTGGTCCAAAATAGTTTCTTGTTTTATTTAAAACAAGATCGTTTTCACTATTAATAAAATCAACACTGTAAAACGATGATTTAATCTGGATTCTTGCCAAAATGGATTTTGCCAGATAACTATTTTCGAGAGACGCCAGCAAAGTGTCATTGTAATTACCAACAAATTCATTAACGTACAAAAATAAGAAATCTGGTTCAGCATCTCCGTATGGTGCGTTTGCCGAATAATATCCGTTATAAATAATGTGCCCTCTTTCAAAAAAATCTTCATATGATATTTTATTTTTTTTGTAATCCGTAGGGTTACATGAATTCTTCTCAGCAAGTTTCTTTAAACTGAGTTTGCATGATTTATCATGTTCAAATTTTTTGGATGATCTGAAACCCAAAGACCATCCAAGCGTTTTGATTACGTTAATATTGGAGGGATTAAAGTTAATCGTATAAGTTAGTGGATCGGTTGAACCTAAATTATAACTTGGACTTGTTGAACCTACTTCTCCGATTTCTGATAGTTCGAAATGTGGGACTTTTTTATTTTCTGCCGATGTCGATCCCAAATACACCCATTTCAAGGCGTTATATTCGGGGGTTTTACCGATAATAGATGGCATTTTAAATTTAGAAGTTGGTTTTTTGTTATCTGGTGGTAAACTGGGCTGACCGGTGCTGTCTGAGTAATATAGTGAATTCCATGTCATGCATTCGGATAAAAGTTTAAATCTGAAAAAAATATTCCCTGATATAGAATCGATTCCACATTTCAAGAAGGAAAAACTATTTCTTTGTGAATCTAATACGTTATTGATTAGTCCAATCATGGATGCGAAACCTGGAGAACCGTCTGGAAGTACTATAGTCAATGTTTTTCCTGTAGTTGGGAATGGTATTAAATCGCCGTCGTTTAATCCTGGTTCTTTGCCACCGAACATTGTAATAACTAATTTATTGTTATGTTTTTCCTCTGAATATAGTGGTGCGCTATTTGGTATTTCTGCGTTAATTAATTTCATGCTGATAACATTTTCAATTGGAACTGGTAAATCATATATGAAATCGTTGCTGTTTGGGTACGCGTCTATTTTTCTAAATAACGTATCCAATGAAAAAACAATGGTTTGCGTCTTGCGTTCTATAGGATTTAATGTTCCTAAAGGATATTTTATGGATTGTATAGATTGAATATTGGGTTCAACAATTTTTGGGGCTGGATGAGCATTTTGGTTGACGGCGACGTTTGTTAAAAGTCGGTCATTATTTTCGTTAAGACGAGGTATAAACTCGATTAATTTTTTGAATGCGCTTGTAAAAAAGGTGTTAAGTTTATGTTTCAATGGTTTATCTTCAATGTTTAGGAGTAGTTTTAGTTTGTTATTATATTTTTTAGTAATGTAATCCTTGGAATGTATTTCTTCGCATCCAAAGAAATCCAACAATTCTTCTTTGCTGTATGATTCGATATCCAGATTTAATTTGTCTGTCATTGTTTTTATATAAAATGGGGTATTTATTATTTATTAATTTGACGACGTCAGTGCGTAGAGTTTCCAATTGTTATTATTCGTAAAAAATAATATATATATGTATATTATAAATGGTATTTACTTTTAATTTAGGACAATTAAACGTGGACGACACGCTAGCGCTCGATCCAAGATTTGCACCAGCACTTGTTGACGCCGTAGGAACAGAATTTGATGTTGAATGTGCTTTGACATGGACAAGTGATGAAGGAAAAGGGTGGCATAATCTTTTCAAGTTCAAAGTGGATGGTAACGATGTAGATGATGTTGAGGCGACTGATATTGTGTACTTCACGGATCCAGCCTCATGGGTTGGACAACCTGGTCCAACCGGAACAACCGGACATGGGCAAGGTAAAAGTATGATGGTGGATGTATTAACAACGTCAATTGCAAACAAAACATCTGCTAATAAACTTGCTACTGATTCCGAAAGTTCTATTGGAGAGGATTTCTTAAGACACATGGCCAATGAGGTTATGGGAGGTGGAACTGCAGGTTCTACTGATATTTTCAGTAATGAAAAATTATTAATGGATGAAATTAATGGATTAGATGGTTTGCCAAAGACTGGAAGCGATGTTGGAGGTTTCAAAGCTCAGCATAAAACTACATTGGAAACATCCCAGGAGGTAGCAGCTGGCACTAGAAATAGAACAATTTCTAATATGGCGGCAACCATATTAACTACGATATTGAATGATGGGGATGCTACTGCAGATGGCGGGATTGCTCGCATTGCGACATTAGTAAATGATCGTGGTAATGCAGCAACCGACGCAGCCACCAAAATGGAATTGTTACAAGCAGGTGATAAACTTGTTTTCATGGTAACAGTGCGACCGCAAGGAGGTGATGGTGCGACACCATTAGGAAATAATGGAATTAGGCAAAGGAAATATAAAGTGATTGTAACTTTAGCATAAACTTTAAAATAAACTACATAATATCTTGAATACTTTTAGATATTATGATGAAATTGTGATGAAATTGTGAAAAACTTTAAAAAAGGCACTATATTTAATACTTCGTTGCTATTTTTTATAAGGGTATTTGTTAATCGTACAATTGTGAATCATGACAGATTAGATACATTCTCTCCATTATTATTATTATTCCACATCAAAAGGAATATAATGCAAACCCATGTTATAATATTTGTTCTATAATATGTGTTCTCGATAAGAAAAATTTTATCCTTCAAATCTGATATCATTAATAAATTATTGTTTTTTTGTAAGATTAGTCGCATCAATTTCTTGTTTCCAATTAATAAATCCTTTCTGGGCGATTGCCTGGAAATTCTACCTGTAACCACGTCCATAATTCCAAAACATCAACTGTTTTTTTAAAATTCAATTATCTCACGTTTTAAATAATGATACGACCATTCATCCGGGTTATCTGGAGCATCATAACATTACGATTTGTTGACCGTGGTAAAAGTGGTGCAACAGTGTCTGGTGAAGAAGTAATTTTCTCGGAATATTTTAGAAGTCTCTAAAGATTGCATAAATTGAGTATATGTAATGTTGTCGTTAAATTCAGGTTCAAAGGTAATGTTAATTGTATTTATTTGACGGAGCTCTGCTCATGCCCTTCGGGCCGTCAAATAAATACAATTATTTAACTACTCAATAATATGTAATGAGAAAATAAAATCTACAAATAAAACCAAATTTCATGACCATTAGTGAAGGCGAAACAATAATATTATTTTTTGTTGATATGAGTGCAACAAAAAACAATGTTATTTGTTACCATAATATACAATTGTCGAAATATTTTTGCTGCATTTACGGTGTAAAAGAGTCCAAAATATAAAATTACACAACTTATTACCATAAATATCGATACAGAAATATTATGTGACCATTTTACACCATATATGGTCACAAAAATAAAAATCAACAGTAAATAATTTTGTTGAAGTTAATAAACCGTTAAAAAAACACTTAAAAACATAAAAACTTCTAAATAAAGTCAAAAAAATGAGAGAAAAAAATATAAAATAGTT
>MDTF01009792.1_pt1 | contig 16506 bp, 10 predicted proteins | sample 811191 | NCBI WGS metagenome assembly MDTF01 (sample SAMN05326649, study PRJNA326480) | marine metagenome | isolation source: seawater | place: Southern Ocean | collected 2011 | reverse complement strand
AGATGAAAACAAATGTCAAGCAATCCCAAGATTACGCCCTTATACAACAAGCAATAAAAGGAGATCAAAAGGCTTATCAAGCTTTAATGGATAAACACTACCTATCAGTATATGTAGAAATATACACCCGAATCAAAGACGAGGAAATCGCGAAAGATTTGGCGATGGAGGTTTTGACAAAAGCATTTACACAATTACATACTTACGAGCCAATCTTTGCTTTTAGCACTTGGTTGAAAAGGGTTACAATTAACCACACCATTGACTATTTAAGAAAACGTAAACTTAAAACAACTTCAATTGATGAGTCTTATGACTATGATGAAGGTGAAGTGAGAATTCAAGTTGAATCTGATGATTTAACTCCTGAAGAAACACTACAGAAAAAAGAGCGAGCTGATATTGTAAGAGAGTATGTATCTAAATTGAAAGATGCATACAGAAACTTAATTGAGCTTCGTTATTTTGAAGAGTTGAGTTACGAAGAAATTGCCGAGCAATTGAGCATTCCATTAGGAACAGTAAAAGCTAGATTGCACCGTGCAAAAGGAATGTTGAATCAAATGATGGTAGGTTCACAAGGAACGTTTTAATCATCATTGAAATATTAAAAAGAGGCCATTTTCAATAATTGAAAATGGCCTCTTTTTTTATTTAACAACAATCTTTTTGCTCATGTTTTGATTCTCAGATTGCATTTGCAGTACATATACCCCTTGTGGTAAAAAAGACACATCCAGTTGGTAGCTTGAATTTTGTATAGCTCTCTCCATAACTAATGCACCAGTTAGGCTATACAATTTGAGTTTACCTGTTTTTATCTCGCTGAAGTTTACATTTATGATATCTTCAGTTGGATTGGGATAAACTGTAAAGCCTAAACTTTCAGGAACCATTGCTTTGCTTTTGTTTGATAAGTAAAATGATGTTGTAGTTTCAAGCTTTGGTAGATAAATACGATGTACTCGTATACCTGAATATCCGCCATAATGAGTTTGAATACCATAAATCCAATGGTCTCTAATGGCTAAATCATCTACATAATCTTTACTGTTTTCAAAATCAAATGCAATTGAATCAGTTATCTCAAAATTATCTGGATTGATTTGTAAAGCTTCTATCTTTTTTATACTATCATCAGTTGTGTTTACGACAGCGACTACACCATAGAAATTAGTAGGTATAACATCTTGTATACCTGATGAATTACTATAGTCATTTTGGCCTGAATACCTTTTAATTTCAAGACTGTCTAACAGGTTGTAATTTGAATTTTGCCTTACCAAAAAATGACGATACCAAACAGGTTTATCACTTTCAATACCTATGTAACCTTCTTGAAATTCTGTTAAACAAAAATTAGGTACACTATCATCAATCATAGTTACATAATTTTCATTCAATAACACTTGTGAAAACTCTAAGCCTGTTGAATACCTCTGTAATGAAATAATAGGGTCTCCAATAATGTTATACATGGGCTCATCTACATAAATCCCCATATACCAACTACGGCTCATATACCAATCATCAAAATGAACTATTTCATTTATATACAATTTATTATCCCCTACACCTATTGCATGTATATATGTATCAACATTTTCAGCTTGATTAGTTGAGTATGAGCAAATTGCATATACTTGATTTCCTGAGGCCAGCAACCATCTAGATTTTTCTGAGTGTTCATTTGCATGCGGCAATTTGTTATAATATAACGTATCACCATTCTCATCCAATTGCATGATGAATGAAAGTGGATCTGTATGATAGCCAGTAACCCAAATTTCACCCATAGGAGTAATTACAATATCATCTAAATAGCCATCTTTAGATTCTGTTACTGGAAACCAACTAAATACTTTATAAAGCAATTCGTTTCCATTACTATCTAGTTTAGCTACAAAAGGAACAGGGTCTCCTCCAACTATCCACAAGTTGCCCAAGCTATCAATTTCTGATGCAATGGGTTTTAAAGTGGTATTGTTATCGTAAAAAGTATTATAGGTTTGTGCTTGGATGCCTTCTCCCATTAAAGTGATGAAGGAAGCCATTAATGAATATAAAAGTGGATCGAATTTTATACGGGGTAAAAACCTATGAAAGGAGTTTTGATTCAATAAGCGGCTTTTGGTTTTAGTCATGAGTTATTGGTATAGAAATTTGGTTAAAATTAAAACTATCGTTCAGAATCAAGAATAAAAACCTGAAAAACAAATATGTAAGGCTTATTTTGTGTTTGTATGCATAAAAAACACTTATCTGATTGAAAGGATAATCTTCCTATTAATTTTGCAGCCATGAGTAACGCATCAATCATATCGAAATACTTTCCAAACCTCACCGATGTTCAATTGAGTCAAATTGAAAAGTTGGGAGAATTGTATCAGCATTGGAATGCACAAATTAATGTGATTTCAAGAAAAGATATGGATGAGTTTTATATCCGTCATGTGTTACACTCTTTGGCAATTGCTAAAGTGATGGCTTTTAAACCTGAAACTCGAGTTTTAGATGTTGGAACTGGTGGTGGATTTCCTGGAATTCCGTTGGCTATTTTATTTCCAGAAGTTGATTTTCATTTGGTAGATTCTATCGGAAAGAAAATTAAAGTTGTTCGAGAGGTTGCTGAGGCTTTGGGATTAGAAAATGTGCGAGCTACTCATGGAAGAGCAGAATCAGTTGATGAAAATTTCCATTTTGTGGTTTCAAGAGCGGTAACCAGAATGAAACCTTTTTGGCAATGGATTCAGCAAAAGTTTGAAGAGGAGAACTTCAACGATCTATCAAATGGTGTGCTTTATCTAAAAGGTGGCGATTTGACAGAAGAGATGGAAGAACTAAAGAAACCTTATAGTTCTTATGCCATTCCCGATTTTTTTGAAGAACCCTTTTTCGAAACGAAGCAAGTAATTTACGTGCCTCGTTAATTCACTTCAAGCTGTAAAGCGCTTAGGTTTCTATAGATTCCGTTATCTACATTCACTAAATCGTTGTGCGAACCAGATTCTACAATCTGTCCATCTTGCATTACTAGAATTTTATTGGCTTTACGAATAGTTGATAATCGGTGTGCAATAACAATGGATGTACGCCCTTGCATCAATTCATCCAGCGCATCTTGAACCAATTTTTCTGATTCGGAATCTAGAGCAGATGTAGCTTCATCTAAGATTAAAATACTTGGATTTTTCAATACGGCACGAGCAATTGCAATACGTTGACGTTGACCACCAGAAAGTTGAACACCACGTTCTCCAACTAGGGTTTCAAATCCTTCAGGGAATTTTTCGATGAAATCAAAAGCATTGGCTTTTCTAGCAGCTTCTTTGATTTCTTCATCAGTAGCTAATGGATTTCCATATGCGATGTTATCACGGATACTTCCCCCAAATAACAATACCTCTTGAGGAACAATTGCCATTCGATTTCTGATTTCTGTTAAATCGTAATCGGCAATGTTTTTATTGTTGACTTCAATTTGCCCAGAAGTTGGTGGGTAGAATCGCATCAATAAACTTACGATGGTAGATTTACCAGCACCTGAAGCTCCAACCAATGCAACAGATTCTCCTTCTTTGGCAGAGAATGAAACGTTTTTCAAAATCTGAATATCAGGTCTGTTAGGGTAGGCAAATCCCACGTTTTTGAATTCTATGTTGGCATTGAAATCGTTAGAGATAAACGTTTCTTTCTCTAATTGAATAGGTTCAATTTCTTCATCTAAAATTCCAAACAGATCTTCAGTTGCACCAACTGCTTTTTGAATACGAGCAAATAAATCAGCTGTTCCACCGATAGAAGCCCCAACGAATACCGTGTAAAGAATGAATGAGAATAAATCTCCACTGGTAACTTCACCTGTTTGAAGCAACTTGGCTGCTTGCCAAATCACCAATACAATGGCTCCGAATAAAGCAGCGATGATGAAAGAAGAAAGCAATCCGCGAGCAATGGCACTTTTCATTGCAGCTTTGCGAACATCTTCGGTTTTACCTTTATAACGTGTTACTTCGAATAGTTCGTTGGCGAATGATTTTACGCTTGTAATTGCAGTAAATGTTTCTTCGGCTATGATGTTTGAATCTGAAATTAAAGTCTGAGTTCTTTTTGAGTGTTTCTTCACCCATTTCCCCATTAAAACGGCAATGACAATTACAACAGGTAAGGAAGCTAACATGGTTAGTGTTAAATGAACCGAGTAATAAGTTAGGGCAACAATACTTACAATGATGATAATGGTTTGACGAACAAATTCAGCTAAAATCACTGTAAACATTTCTTGAGCCTGTGTGATATCACTACTGATTCTACTGTTGAGTTCACCAACTCTTTTGCGATCAAAGAAACTCATAGGTAGTCTGATGATGTGTGAGTAGGTTTGCTGACGAATTTTTTTCATGATTCGCTCAGAAACATCATTGAAGAGATAAACTCTAAAGAAGCCTAAAACAGCTTGAGTCAAGAAAACCAAGAATAAGGCTAGTGCGATAGAGTTGATATCATCAAAGTGAAAAAGTGATTTGCTGTTGTCAGCTCCACTTCCTGTATCTACAATTTGTCCTGCAAGTGCAGGAAACAACATGGTGATTAAACTACTTACTATAAGTATAAACAGACCAACGCTAAACTTTAACCAATAGGGTTTTAAGTATGAGAAAAGGTGAAATGCTTTCTGCCAAGATTTTTTGGTGAGCTTCACTTTTTGCTCATCCTTTTTTTTGGGTCTAAACACGCTGTATTAATTTTGTGGAGCAAATGTAACGCAATCCATTTATGGAGGACTGATATTAGCATGGAGGTTTATCATGAAAATGTCAAAGATTTTTTGGACAGATTAAAAATAAAGCTACATTTGCACTCCTTTTTTAAAGGCGAAAAAACAAGTAGAGATGAAAAGAACTTATCAACCTTCAAATAGAAAGCGTAAGAACAAACACGGTTTTCGTGATCGTATGTCTTCTAAAGACGGACGCAAAGTTTTAGCAAAAAGAAGAGCTAAAGGTCGTAAAAAGTTAACTGTTTCTGACGAGCCACGTCACAAACGTTAATCATCTCGATCTTCACAATATTCTGAAGGGCGTTATTATTTAACGCCCTTTTTGTGTTGCACTAATCTGAGAAGCTCTGTTGAGAATTTCTTCGGTGAAAGTCCAGTGCCCACATTTACCAATGTAGAGGTTCTTGGCTTGATTAATTTCTTCTGCAAAAGAAATTCCGAATTCTGGTTTGATGACTTTATCGTGTTTTCCGTAGAACTGATAAACCTGAATTTCTTTAGAGTTTATCAGCTGAATCAAATTTTTTCTATTTGGAATGAGTTTTCTGTAACAGATCCACACATGAACCAGTTGAGCTCTTTTCTCATCGGTGTCGATGTTGCTCCATGCAAATTGACGAAGTTTAGATCCGATAATCTTCCAATTATAAGCTAGGTCGATTCCTTTTTTCAGCAGTTGAGGTTTTTTCATAACCCAACTGAAAAGTTTTCTACCTAAAAAAGTATCCGTGGCTAAAGAATACCAAAAACTCTTTTTGATTCCATCTGGCGCAAATAGCCAGAGTTCATTTACTCTCTCAGGAAATAACTCCAGTGTTTTTAAAGCAATTCGTCCGCCAATGCTGTAACCTGCTAAGGCAAAATCTTGAATATTAAAATGTGATAAAAATTGATTCAAGATTGAAATAAACTCTTCCTTACTCAACGTGAATCCAGTTAAGGAGCCGTCTAATGGAAAACTTTTTCCATGGTAAAAAAGGTTGATGGAGTAGATGGTGTAATGATCATTCCATGCCTTTTGAAAGTACTGGAAATCTAGAGCAGTTCTACCATAGCCATGAAAAGCAACTAATGGAATCTTGCCTTTTCCGAATTGAATTATTTCAACTTGGAGTTGATTGCATGTTAATAAATGCTCAATCACCTTGCTTTCTATCATTTAGGAATCTACTCAAATTGTTACTTTTGCCGGAATATTTTCGTGAGCAGTTAAACTTCTTGAAATGCCCAAAGATACAAGCATCAAATCAATTTTAATTATCGGTTCAGGTCCTATTGTTATTGGTCAAGCATGTGAATTTGATTATTCAGGTTCTCAAGCAGCTAGATCTTTAAAAGAAGAAGGGATCGAAGTTACTTTGATAAACTCTAACCCGGCAACAATCATGACAGACCCTGTAACGGCTGATCATGTGTATTTAATGCCTCTAACGGTAGATTCAATCAGACATATATTGTCTGAGCGACAAATCGATGCCGTTTTGCCAACAATGGGTGGACAAACCGCTTTGAACTTGGCAATAGAGTGTGATAACACAGGTCTATGGAAAGACTTCGGAGTGAAAATGATCGGTGTAGATATCGATGCAATCGAGATTACCGAGAATCGTGAAGAATTCCGCAAATTGATGGATACTATTGGTATTGGCCAAGCTCCATCAAGAACGGCTAAATCTTTTCTAGAAGGAAAAGAAGCCGCTCAAGAATTCGGATTTCCATTAGTAATTCGCCCATCATATACATTGGGTGGATCAGGAGCTTCATTCGTGCATACTCCTGAAGAATTTGAGAAAAAATTAACTCGTGGATTACATGCATCTCCAATCCACGAAGTATTGATTGATAAAGCCGTTTTAGGCTGGAAAGAATACGAATTGGAGTTGTTGCGCGATAAGAACGATAACGTAATTATTATCTGTTCTATCGAAAACATGGATCCAATGGGAATTCACACTGGAGACTCTATTACGGTAGCTCCAGCTATGACGTTGAGTGATTCTACTTACCAACGTATGCGAGATATGGCCATTAAAATGATGCGTAAAATCGGTGACTTTGCCGGTGGATGTAACGTTCAGTTTGCTGTATCTCCAGATGAAAAAGAAGAAATCATCGCGATTGAAATTAACCCGCGTGTTTCTCGTTCATCAGCATTGGCATCAAAAGCAACAGGATATCCAATTGCGAAAATCGCGGCTAAATTGGCTATCGGTTACACATTAGATGAGTTAAGTAATGCCATTACAGGCACAACAACAGCATATTTTGAACCAACGTTAGACTACGTTATTGTTAAGATCCCTCGTTGGAACTTCAACAAATTCAAAGGTGCTGATAGAGAATTAGGACTTCAAATGAAGTCGGTAGGTGAGGTAATGGGAATTGGACGTAATTTCCAAGAAGCCTTACAAAAAGCTTGTCAGTCGCTAGAGATTAACCGCAATGGTTTAGGTGCTGATGGCAAAGAGTGGAGAGATCAAGATAAAATCTTAGCGAGTTTAGCCAGACCATCATGGAATCGTTTGTTCCACTTATATGATGCGGTTAAACTGGGTATTCCTTTCAAAACCATTCACGAGAAAACGAAAATCGATCCATGGTTCTTACACCAAATTGATGAGTTGATTTCTCTTGAGCGCGAGATTGAAAAATACAATATCGAAAGTATGCCTTCTAGCTTGATGTTAGAAGCTAAGCAACGTGGTTATGCAGATCGTCAGATTGCACATTTGTTACGTTGTTTAGAAAGTGAAGTTCACGAGAAGCGTACAGAGATGAACATCAACCGTGTATATAAACTGGTTGATACGTGTGCTGCTGAGTTCCCAGCTCAAACACCTTATTACTACAGTACTTTTGAATTGGAGAATGAGTCGGTTTCATCTGATAAGAAAAAAGTAGTAATCTTAGGTTCTGGTCCTAACCGAATTGGTCAAGGTATTGAATTCGATTACTCATGTGTACATGGTGTTTTAGCTGCTAAAGAATGTGGTTACGAAACGGTGATGATCAACTGTAATCCTGAAACGGTTTCTACAGATTTTGATATCGCTGATAAATTGTACTTCGAGCCAGTTTTCTGGGAGCATATCTATGATATCATCAAACACGAAAAACCAGAAGGTGTTATCGTTCAGTTAGGTGGCCAAACAGCATTAAAATTAGCTGAGAAATTGAGCCGTTATGGCATCAAAATAATGGGAACCGGATATGAAGCTTTAGATATGGCTGAAGATCGCGGAGTATTCTCAACTTTATTAAAAGATTTAGGAATTCCTTATCCAAAATATGGATCAGTTGAAACAGCTGAAGAAGCTATTGAACTTTCAAGAGAATTAGGATTCCCACTTTTAGTTCGTCCAAGTTATGTATTGGGTGGACAAAGCATGAAGATTGTTATCAACGAAGAAGAATTGGAAAAACACGTTGTAAACATTTTACGTGATATGCCAGACAACAAAATCTTGTTGGATCACTTCTTAGATGGAGCAATTGAGGCAGAAGCAGATGCTATCTGTGATGGTGAAGACACATTGATTATTGGAGTTATGGAGCATATTGAGCCAGCAGGTATACACTCTGGCGATAGTTATGCAGTACTTCCAACTTTTGATATGAGTGAAAATGTGATCAACCAAATCAAAGAATTTACTGAGAAAATCGCAGTGGCTCTGAAAACAGTTGGTTTGATTAACATACAGTTTGCTGTTAAAGATGAGGTTGTATATGTAATTGAGGCTAATCCAAGAGCTTCAAGAACGGTTCCTTTCATCGCTAAATCATACAAGCAGCCATATGTGAATTGGGCAGCTAAAGTTATGATGGGTGCGGCTAAGGTGAAAGATTTCAAATACAATCCTCAGTTAGAAGGATATGCAATCAAAATTCCAGTATTCTCATTTGATAAATTCCCTGATGTAAATAAGGAATTAGGACCAGAGATGAAATCAACTGGTGAAGCTATTCAGTTTATCAATCACCTCAGAGATCCTTTCTTCAAGAAAGTTTATTCTGAAAGAAACTTGTACCTCAGTCGTTAATGGTATATTCGGCAAGCTTAGTAGGTTTACTGAGAACACTGTTTGTTATTTCCATGATTTTTTTGGGAATAAGATTGTTAGTGCGATATGTTTTCCCACTTGTTGGCAAGTGGGCTTTTAAAAAAGCTGAAAAGAAAATGTATGAGCAAGCTCAACAGCAATATCAGAACAGAGGATCAAACTTCCGATCGGGACGAAAGGAAGAGGTGATTAGTGATGATGGATCAGTGAAAATCAGTAAACCGAACAATGCTGATCAAGGTGAATTTACCGATTACGAAGAAGTAGAATAATCTAACTACAAAATATATGGATTTAAAAACCAAATCATGGATGCCTCACGCAATTGCGATAGGCATCTTTTTTGTTTTAAGTGCTGCCTTTTTTCCTCAAGCATTTCAAGGATATGAATTACGTCAAGGAGATATAATCTCATGGGTAGGTATGTCACATGCTGCAAATGTTCATCGTGATGTAACTGGTGAAGAGCCTTTGTGGACTTGGAGCATGTTTAGTGGAATGCCAGTATATCAAATATCCTACAACACGGTTGGGAATTTATTTGGTGCTGTGTTTTTCTTGCGAAAGATGTTGGGCACGCCCGTATATTTCTTTTTCATGATGATGAGTTGTTTTTACATTTTGATGCATGCATTAAAGGTAAAACCACCATTAGCTATTCTGGGATCCATAGCATTTGCATTTTCTACTTTTTACCTGATATCAATGGAGGCTGGGCACAACACAAAAGTGCACGCAATAGCTTTTATGCCAGCTATTTTAGCAGGAGTGATATATCTTTTTAGAAACAAGTATTTATTGGGAGGTTTAGTATTTGCCATTGCGTTTAGCTTGCAGTTGAAGGCCAATCACTTTCAAATTACATATTATACTGGGTTATTAGTGGGAGCAGTTCTACTCTGGAAATATGTTATTGAGTTAAAGCAAAAGAACATCGATTTTGTATGGAAAAGTGGAGTTGTTTTAGTGGTAGCAGTTATCCTCGCTCTCGCAACAAATACCAGTAGTTTGTGGTCAACCTATGAATATGCAACAAGTACTATTCGTGGTAAATCAGAGTTATCAAAAGAGGCTGATGGTTCTTCTAATGAAGTTGCTGCCAAAGGTGGATTAGATAAAAGCTACATTACAAACTGGAGTTTAGGTATTGGTGAAACATGGTCTTTGGTTTTTCCTAATGCTAAAGGTGGACCAACAGGAAGAATTGGAGAAGATCAATCTGCATTAAAAAATGTAGACAATAGAATGAAGCAAATGGTTTCTCAATCCAATTCATATTGGGGTAATCAACCGTTTACGGCTGGACCTGTATATGTTGGTGCCATCATAGTACTTCTTTTCTTGTTGGGTATTGTAACTATAGATAATTGGATCAAATGGCCTTTATTAGCTATAACAGTATTAGCTATCATGTTGGCATGGGGTAAAAACTTCATGGGGCTTACTAATATATTTATCGATTACTTCCCGATGTATAACAAGTTCAGAACAGTTACCATGTGGCTGACGGTTGTGGAAATGATTATGCCGATAGTTGCCGTTTTATTCTTGAACGAGTTAATCACAAAAGAGAATTTCTGGGAAAAGAATAAAAAGAAGTTGATGATTACTTCGGGAGTTTTCCTTGGTATTTTAGTGTTGTTTGGTCTAACGCCAGATTCATTTTTCAGCTTTTTTGGAGATCAAGAATATGCTCAGTTAACGCAACAAATGAATCAAAACCCTCAGCAAGCAGGACAGTACCAGATATTTATTGATAGTATTGAAACGGCTAGGATGAGTATTTTCAAAAGTGACCTTTGGCGTAGTGTCGGTTTGTTGGTGCTAGCCTTAGCTGGTGTGTTTGGCTATGGTTATGGGAAAATCAAAGGCGATTATCTTGTTTATGGTTTAATAGTAGTGGTTACACTTGATTTATGGTCTGTAGACAAAAGGTATTTGAATGGAGATAAAGTTAGAGGTCAGTATGTGAATTGGATGCCTAAAGAAGAAAAGAAAACTCCATTTACAGCTGAAAATTATGATCTTCAAATTTTGCAAATGGAGACTAAAGCGAATCCTCATTTGCAAAAAGCGATGGATGCCAATTTGAAATCTGCATTACAAAAAGAAAAATCAGATCGCATTCAACAACAAGAATTGATGTTCAATACATTAGATACAATGACCAATTATCGTGTATTGGATTTAGCGAATAACACATTTAACACTTCTAGGACAAGTTATTTTCATAAAACAATTGGTGGTTATCATGCCGCCAAGTTGATGCGCTATCAAGAGTTGATAGAGTTTCACTTGAATAGAGGTACAGGTCAATTCCATCAACCTGTTTTAAACATGCTTAATACCAAGTATGTGATAATGGGTGGAGAACAAGCTCAAGTTCAGGTTAATCCTGAAGCAGCTGGAAATGCATGGTTTGTATCAAATATCCAGTGGGTGAAAAATGCCGATGAAGAAATCAATGCAATTGGTGATTTCAAGCCGAAGTCTACAGCTATTATTGATGAACGATTTAAAACTAATGTGAAAGAAGAGTTTACATCAGGTAGAATTCAGCAAGTGAGAGGAAGAGTAAATCATATGACATACAAATCATCAAGTACTAGTGATGGTTTTGCCGTGTTTAGTGAAGTATATTATCAACCAGGTTGGCAGGCTTTTATTGATGGTGAGCCTGCAGAACACGTTCGTGTGGATTATGTATTGAGAGGGATGAATATTCCTGCTGGAGATCACACCATTGAATTCAAGTTTATTCCAGACAGTTACTTTGTTGGAGAGAAAATTTCAATGGCAAGTTCAATCCTGTTGTTGATTGCTGCTGGAGCTTTGCTTTTTATGCAGTACAAGAAAAAAGATGAAGAAGTAGCTTAAGTGCTACATACATTTAAAGATATAGACATCGCCTCTTGGATTCAGTTTCAAGGGGCGATTTTGTTTTTGAGAAAAGTTAAAACTCGAAGAATCGGGTTGTTTATGGATTCTAATAAATAACTCGATTTCGGTGTTCCGCCCATAGCTTGCATGAATCTAGCTACACCTTCAACTTCAGATCCATAGAAATTAAACTTTAACCCTTTTTGGTAAGCCAGTTCAATGCCGTGATCAACCAAAAAAGTGATAGCTCCTGTATTAGCTAAACGATCACTCATTCCACTTAAAAAGTAGTACACAAATTCATTGTCCCAGATATACCAAACAGAGCCTGCAACTTCATTATCCTCAGTTATAGCCTCTGCAATGTATCCGCAGTTGCGTTCAACAACATGCTTAAACAAGTCTTTCAAATCAGACTTACTGTAAGGTACTTCAACTCCTTGACGCTTGTAAGTTTGTTGTGTTAATTCAAAGAAATTATCTGGAGAATTAGCTTTCGAAATTTGAAGTGATTTGGCTGCTTTTTTAAATTTTCTTTGGTTGTTTTTATTGTAATTCTCGCGCCAGTTTTCAGTTGGGTTTATTTCGTAGTGTGTGCGCTCAGTGATATTAAATGAGGCTTTGAATTCATCAGCTGGGTTCCAATAGGGGTTACATTGATAAACAACCTGATCCCATTTTTTGAATTGTAAAAGGGCTTTGGCGTACATCTCATTAGTTGGACTTCCAACAAGAAAAGGGCCTTGAAACAAACTGACTTGAGGCATGATGATGTACTTGAATCCGTACTTCTTTTTGTGAAAATACGGCCACAGTATGGCGTTTCCATTATCTTCAACAACAAACGCATCCCAAGCTTTATTGCAAATGATATCTAACCACCAAGGTTTTCCAAAAATGGAAGTGTGATCAGCTAATTCGATGTACCTCTCTTTTCCTGAAATTTGCATCAGAAGGTTTTGCTCAATCCTATTAGCCAGCGAAATTCGAAATATTCTTGAGTTGGGGGTGGACTATTTAGCCAAAATGGAACATCAAAACGTATTGAAACAGGTTTTAAGTCGGTGAAATTCCACCACTGGAAAACATCTATTTTAGCTCCGATACCTGCATCAGCTCTAGCATCAGCCCAAGATATATCACCAGTTGTATTATTGGAATTTATCATTCCAACATCACCAAAAAAGTAAGAAGAAACGTTGAGGTATTTCTCAACAGACTTCACCTGCAGTGGAATTAGAGCTGTCCAAGGTATTTCACCAGTAGCACTAATTCCTGAAGTTCCTCTATACGTTAAATGTTGTGTACCATCTGAATCTTCAAAAGGAGCTAAATAGCCTGCATATCCACGCAAGTTAAGTCCACCTGATTCGTGAAAGTTGTTAATATCTGCACCATATGTTCCCAAATCTGCTGGAATAATTCCGGCTGATCGGGTTAAAGGATTACTCATTTGCTCTTCAGGATTTGCACCAGCTAAATAAAGCTGAGATTCTGGAGCCCAATTATTTCCTGATCCATATTGTGCAAATACTCTAATATATACCGGCAGGATTGAAATCTTTTGGATGTTTTTAGATTCCAACCTCAAATAGCTGTAGTTATAGTCTGATTCTGGGGCACTGGTTCTCAATGTGAATTGAACTTTTCCAGATCCAGTTTTATAGCTGTAGTGGTGCTTGATGAAAAATTCAAAGTATCCATTCCACTGGTCAGCATTCCACAATTGGCTATCAAATAAATAATTTAAGTATGCTTCTTTAGTTCGATTCAAGTAACCAATTCGAGTACCAATATGCGTTTGAAGTGAATTAGCTTTTATCAAGAATTGACCTTTATATGCATCCAATCCATCTAATTGCTGAGCATGCAGTTGGAAACTAGAATTTGGAAGTAGTTTTTCTGTTCTAGATTCAAAAGTTGCAAACCAACTTACTGTTTGATAGTCGTTTTCATATTGATCAAAATCACCTTGCGGTGTTCCCAAACTGTAATACACACCAGCATCAAAATTGTACCATTCTTTTTGATAGTTTGATTTCAATCTCAATCCTAATTTTACACCGTCATAAGCATTATTCCAAGCATCTGGTCTCCAATTAAATAGGAGTGTATCAGCATTGAACGGCTCTGTTTTTAATGCGTTGAATGTAAATTTAGTAGGAACTGAATTCGAGTTGTTTAACGTATTTCTTTCAGGAATTAATCCATTTGGATTTAAAGTAACATGCTCTGGTTTTTTGTTGAATTCAACAGAATTCATGTAGTACTCAGAATTACTCAAGTTAACTTCATCAATCCTTTTGGCTGGAATAGAATCTATTTTTTGCTTATCTACATGAGCATCAATGGTCCAACTTTTAGAATCGGTAATTGCAAAAGTGATTTTCTCAGATTTTATTTTTTTTAATTCTATATCTAAATCTTTTGACGCATGATTGAAGTCAAGAATGTAGTTGTAAATCCGCTCATTCTTGTCTTGAAAATAATCCATTAGCGAGAATGTAGTTATTTGACTTTGAGAGCCCGCCCATTCAAATAAAGATGTTTTTTCCGTCTCGTTTAGCTGAAAAATTATTCCAGACGCTAAATACCTCCATTTATCAATTTCTTGCTGTCTGTATGATTTATACGACTGATTATTAATATGAAAGTTTGATTTTAAATATTGAATTCGATTATTCTGAAGGATTTCTTCGTTGCTTTTTGTAGCCAGTTTTGTTTCGCTAATTACTGATCGAATTCCAACCTCAAAAGGTTCACCTTTCATTAAGTAGTACGATTGAGCTTTAGCTTTGAGAGTCAATAAATTAAATGTGAGAAGGATAAAAAAAGCAATATTTCTCATGTTGATTTTTACTTATGTCTAAAAATAGGTGATTTTATACAGTAATCAATTTTAATATTTATATTTTCGTTTAACAATCTAATCCTAATAATTAATTCTGTGATACGACTTCTTAACAAAGTTCTATTGAGCGTTGTTGGTATTTTGCTTATCACTGTGGCTTATTCGCAGAATAAACAGAACCCCACAACGGATTCAATCATCACATTGAATTCTAACGCCTCACTATTGTTCAACAAAGTTGGTTTTGTTGAACCCGACAATTCTTTTCAAGTAGCTATTCCTGCTTCAGATGACGGTGTTTCTGCTGTCATTCAGTTACCTTTTAGTTTCTGCTTTTACGGAAGTCCAGAAAACGAATTGTACATCAACAACAATGGTAATGTATCTGTTGGGCAGCCTTTTGCTGCAAATACCCCACTTACATTTCCTCTAACTGCTGGCGGAGCCGCAAATACAGGGGTTATAGCTCCATTTTGGGCAGATGTTGATACAAGAGGTACAGGACAAGTTTTGTATAGATTGACTTCATCTGCATTGATTGTTGTTTGGCAAGAAGTAGGTTATTACAACCAAAAAACAGATAGAACCAACACTTTTCAATTGATTATTACTGATGGATTTGATCCATTATTGCCGCAAGGATATAATGTTGGTTTTTTCTATGATGATATGGCTTGGACTACTGGAGATGCATCTGGTGGGTTGAATGGTTTTCAAGGAGTTCCTGCAGCAGTTGGTATCAACAGGGGAAATAGTTCGGATTACATAGACATAGGCCGTTTTAATAGAGATGATGCTTCATATGATGGTCCAGCCTTGTTGAACGATGGTGTTCATTGGTTGGATAAAAGGAATATGTTTTTCTCACTTTGTGATACAGGAAATATAGCTCCTGTAGCCACTGGAATTGGTTTAAGCGATACGATAGTTGTTTGCTCTGGAAGCGATATTACATATGAAGTTCAGTTTATCGGTCCTGAGGATAATCAGGTTGTAAATGCCACTGCATCAAGCACAGCCTCTGGGTTCCAAGTTTTATCTAATACATCTGGAGTATTTTCTACTACTGAAGTTTCTGTTCCTGGTGGGAATTCTGGATTGGGAAATCAACAAATTAATTTTGCAGCTTACGATAATGGAACACCAATAGAAACCAGTGTTTTTAGTCTGGTTTTGAGTGTAGATACGCTTCAAATTCAACCAACAATTTCTGGTGATACTGCCGCATGTAATGGAGATTCTGTTACGATTCAAGTTAACCCCACTTTTGACGACTATTTGTGGAGTACAGGTGATACGAGTCAAGCCGTTTCTGTTCCTGTTGGAACATATCAGGTTACTGTCTCTAACGGATTATGTGAAGGTTCAACCAGTTACACCGTTCAAACAGCAAACCCAAGTCCAAGTATCCAGGGGCCTGAATGGGTGTGCTTACCAGATACATTTACATTAACTTTAGATCAACCTTATGATAGTGTACTTTGGAGTACAGGAGTTAATGATACTCTCGATTCAGTTTTAATTGATACAACAGGTACATATTATGTGACGGTTAGCTTGAATGGTTGCCAAGGGTATGATTCAATTACGATTAAAGAACTAGGAGTAGATCCGTATAATTTAACAACATCAAGAATGAATTCATGTAATGGAGATAGCGTGACTATTGATGCATTACCGGGATTTGACTCATATACTTGGAATACGGGTGATTTATCACAAACTATTTTCACAGGAGCAGGGTTCTATGATGTGACAGTAACACTAACTTCAGGTATTAACACAACTTGCTCCGATTCAGACACCGTAACAATTGGAACTGTTAATTTTCCGCTTCCAACAATATCTGGTGATACGTTCTTCTGTTTCGGGTCATCATCATTACTTACTGTTAACGGAGTTTATGACTCTTATTTGTGGAGTAATTCAGACGT
>MDTF01005998.1_pt1 | contig 16506 bp, 15 predicted proteins | sample 811191 | NCBI WGS metagenome assembly MDTF01 (sample SAMN05326649, study PRJNA326480) | marine metagenome | isolation source: seawater | place: Southern Ocean | collected 2011 | reverse complement strand
GCCATCGTTCAACAGCGGACTATATTGGGTGGCGCTCCGACTTTACGGTTCCAGGAAGAGCCAGTGAATTTCACACTGATTCCCCACCAAAATTCAATATGCCTTCATTTAATTGAATTTTAGAAAAATGTCAATAAAACATTATTTTTTAAAAGACAAAATTGTAATTTTTATTTAGTTAATATTCCTTCTACAAAAATATATTTCAAGAAAAAAATTACTCAGAAAAAATTACAAAAAAGTGATAGAAAATAATAAAAAACTTAATATCAAATTAATTTATTTACATTAAGTATAAAAAATAAAATGAATTTAGTATCTAAAACTAAAATAAATAAGATTTTAAGTTATAAATTTATAATATTAATTTTTATTTCTTTCCTATTATCTAATTATTCATCCTTTAATTACCTTAAAAAGTATGACAATTATTCAGTATATAAAGATGGTATTCATCCGATGATTAAAACAGCTATTACAAATCATTATGATGAAGCCAATAATTTTGTTACAAATTTAAGAAACAAAAACAATTTATCATCCAAAAACAATTTATCAGATGAATTTTTACCTGGAAGATTATTAGCAGGGTATTATTTTTTAACAGGTGAAGATCTTTATCAAGGAGATCTAATTAAAGCTGAAAACGGAAAGTTTTTATATTTATTTTTAAAATCATTATTATATTATTTGGTAGTTTATCTCTTTTATAGAAAAACTATTAAAATTTTCTCAAAAAGAGCAGTTTTTTTTACAACCTTTTTGCTTTGTTTGTCACCTGATATAGTTCAATATCATTCCTCTTTTTGGAATGAAAGTTTATTTTTTTCATTTCAATTAATGATGTTAATTCTATTGATTGAATTTAAAAAAAATTTTTTAAATAATTTCTTATTAGGATTTGTTTGTGGAAGTTTGTATTTAATAGGTCAAGAGTATTTTTTTTATGTCACAGTAATTATATTTTATTATATTTTTATTTTTTTTAAATATAAAAAATTTTTTATTAAACCATTGGTGAGTTTTTTAATTGGTTATATTTTATTATTAATTTCAGTAAGCTATATTAACCAAAAGAACACAGAAATTTATAGTACTGGTTTGAGTGGATTAAAAACTGCATTATATATTTATATTGTTCCTCAAGTTTTATCCCTAGAAAAAAATGATAATCTGAAATTAATTAAAAAAGAACTAAAAAATCAAGATATTTTATGGGCAGAAAAAAATAATCTAAAAATTTTAAACAAAGATAGTTTCATTTTACAGTTTAATAAAGATGATTTTAATGCGACGAATGATTATCAAAACCATATATTTTTTAAATCTATCAAAATAATTTTTAAAAATTATAAAGCTCTTTCATCTCTATTTGTTAAAAAAAGCCTTCATTTAATAACTTTGAATCCATTTTATATCCAATACTTTTATGAATATGATGGTAAGTCGGAATTTTTAAAAACAGATGAACATAAAAAAAATATTCCTATAAGAATTATTTACACATTAATTTTTTACTTTATTATTTTAAAAGGGTTTATTAAATCATTCGGACAAATGAAAACTGAACTAATATTTGTTTTAACAATTTCAATTTTATATATTTTTTTTGTAATGGGTTTGTTGGGAACACCGAGATATTTTACTCCAGCTTTAATTTTTATGTCACCATTCTTTGGAAATTTTTTTTTAAAAAAAATAATTAAATCATAATTAGTTTTTATATAGCTAGTTTTTTAAAATTATTCTATAAAAGTAAAATCATTATTATTTTATGTTAATAGCTCCTCCTAAAAAAAATAAAAATATTTTATTTTCTATAATAACAGTTGTATTTAATGGAGAAAAACACATTGAAGAATGTATTAAGAGTGTTTTGTCGCAAAAAAATCAAAATTTTGAATACATTGTAATAGATGGAGGTTCGACCGATAGAACAAACGATATAATTAAAAAATATAAAAAAAAAATTAATATTTATATTAGTAAAAAGGATAAAGGTATTTACGATGCATTTAATATAGGAATGAGCCATGCAAAAGGTAAGTACGTCTGCATTGTTAATTCTGATGATAAATTAACTAAAAATGCGTTATCTATAATTTCCAAATATGATCTGAAGTATCCAAAAATAGATTTTATTTTTGGAAGTGTAAGAAAACACTGGGGGATATTATATGGTTATAGACCACATAAAATTAAATATAGTTGGGGAATATATTCTAGTCATTCAACTGGTTTCTTTCTCAGTAATAAAGCCGCAAAAAAAGTTGGAAAATATAATTTAAAATATAAATATCATGCCGATTATGATTATTTTTATAGAATGATTGTAAATAAAAAACTAAGAGGCATCGCAACAAATAAAAATGAAATTACAGGAATATTTAGAAGGGGTGGTTTTTCAAGCACCATAGCATATAGAAAACTTTTTTATGAAGAAATGTTAATAAGATACAATAATGGTCAAAGTTTTTTATTTCTATTAATGCTCTCTTTTTATAAGTTATCTAAAAATTGGAAGAAATTTTTAAAATGAAAATTTTAGTTATTTAAACAATCATAAAATAAAAATTATATAATTAATAAAATTAAGATTATGAAAAAAGTGTTTTATTGGTCTCCTCACATAGATAAAGTTGCCACTATTAAGGCAGTTATAAATTCTGCATATTCACTAAAACTGTATTCTAAAAAGGAATATGAGCCTTATATAATAAATGTAGCTGGAGAATGGGATGAATACGAAACGGACTTAAAAAATAAAGGCATTCATGTAATTAAATTAACAAATTCAAGCATTATTAAAAATAGAAATATTAAGGGCTTTATAAGAAGTAGGTTAATTTACTTTTATATATTTTTTATTTCATTTTTCCCTTTAATAAAATTACTAAAACAAAAATCCCCAGCTTATTTGATAATTCATCTAATTACCCCCATACCATTATTAATTAATTATTTTTTTAATTTTAAGACAAAGTTTATTTTAAGAATATCGGGCTATCCAAAACTGTCTAAATTAAGATTTTTTATTTGGAAGCTTACTTTAAGAAAAATTTTATTTATTACATGCCCCACTCTTGCAACTAAAGATCATTTAGTTGATCTTAATTTTATTCATAAAGACAAATTGTTTGTGTTGTATGATCCAATAATAAGCAACAAGACTATTATGTTAGAAAAAAATGACAAATCACAAAAAATAGATATAAATTTTGATAATTTTTTTATGGCTGCAGGCAGGTTAACAAAGCAAAAAAATTTTTTATTCCTAATCGATGCATTTAAAGACTTTAATCAAGACGGGTCTCAAAAACTAGTAATTCTAGGAGATGGAGAGGAAAAAAATATTTTAAATACATATATCAAAAATAATAATTTGGAGAATTCAATATATTTACTAGGTTATAAAAAAAATATATTTAATTATTTTGATAAAGCAAAATGTTTTATATTATCCTCTCTATGGGAAGATCCAGGATTTGTTATTGTTGAGGCGTCTTATATGAATTTATTTGTTATAGCTAGTGATTGTAAAAATGGTCCAAGGGAAATTTTAGATAATGGAAATAATGGCATTTTATATAAAAGTAATAATAAGAATGCTTTAGTAAATTCATTAAAAAGCTATGTTAATAAAGATGAAAAAGAAATTAATTTCAAAAAAAAACTATTAAAAAATAAAATTAAAAATTTTACAATTTTTAATCATTATAATAAATTGATTCAAATATTAGATGATCATCATAATCAATAAATATTTAAAAAAATTACACACTAGAAAGCTTTAATTAAAAATTATTTTAGATGATCATTTTTTATATCTAAGAGTTAATCAAGTCTAAATATTTTTGAAAATTTTTTTTATCATCAAATCTATTCAATTTATTGTATGCGTTTGTAATTAATTTTCTGCATTTCTTTTTATTCTTTGAAAAAAAAATTATTTTTTTAGTTAATTGTTTATAATCACCAATAGGAAATAAAAATCCTCCTTTTCCATTATCTAAAATTTCTCTTGGACCAGTTGGACAGTTGCTAGAAATTATAAATTTTTTTAAAACAATTGATTCAAGCAAGACGTTTGGAAGGCCTTCATATTTTGATGTAAGTATAAATAAGTCAGCCTGCTTTATATAAGGGAAGGGATTATTCTTAAAATCAATAAGTTTAACTTTATCTTGAATTTTATTTTGAAAGATAAATTTTTTTAATTTACTCCTCAATATACCGTGTCCGATTATTACTGCAAAAAAGTTAATTTTATTTTTTAATAAGTTAAGTGACTTGAGTAGGGTAATCTGATCTTTTTGATCCACATATCGTGCAACGTTAATTATTTTAAGGCATTTATTTTTAGGAAAAATTTTTTTAGCAATAACTTTTGATTTATTTATGATTTCGGATTTATTTAGTGGATTATAAATTACAGTTGGATTTACAGAAAAATTTTTAATCATTTTATTTTTGAAATCATAACTATTTACCATTACCCTATCTGCTCTTTTAATTATTGTTTTATAGAGATATTTTTTTAAGTAATTTTTTGACCATCCATCTGGTGCAGAATTTGATCTTATGATTACTCTTATTTTAAATAATTTGCATAATAATATACAATATAAATTTGCCTGAAATGCAAAAACTATAATTTTTTTATTTGATAATATAATTTTTAGAAGTAGATAAAGAGAAATAAAAAATTTAATTTTTCGTGTAGTATTATTCCAAAACTTATATTTTGGTATAATTATATTTATATTTTTATTAAACTTATTTTTAAATTTATATGAAGCTGTAATTAGTGATACAGAGCTTATTTTTTTTGATAGATAATTTGCTACTAAAAAAAGATTTTTTTCTACACCCCCACCCTCAATAGAAGGCATAAAAAGTATTAATTTTTTTTTTATCATTTTAATTTAATTACTTTAAATAACATATATATTTATTTTAAATGAAAACTGTATCAATAATATTACCTTACTTTAGGAAAAAAAAATTTATTAATAAAACTTTAAAATCAATATTTAATCAAACTTATAACATTTTTGAGTTATTAATTGTCTACGATGATGAAAATAAAAATGAACTTAAAAACTTAATTAAAATAACAGAAAATAACAAAAAAATTAAAATTCTGGTAAATAAAAAAAACATTGGAGCTGGTGAATCTCGTAATAGAGCAATTAAAGTTGCCAAAGGTGAATATCTAGCTTTTTTGGATGCAGATGATATTTGGAAAAAAGACAAATTGAAAAAACAAATGCTTTTTATGGTAAAAAATAATTATAAAATAACTCATACCTCTTATCAAATAATGAATGATCAAAATAAAATTATTGGCAAGAGAATTGCAAAAAATTTAACTTTTAAAGATTTAATTAAATCCTGTGATGTTGGCCTATCAACTGTAATTATTAAAAAGAAATTTTTAAAAAATTTTAAATTTGCAAAATTAAAAACTAAAGAAGATTATGTTTTATGGTTAAAATTAGCTCAAGAGGGTCACACTTTTTTTGGTTTAGACGATTGCTTGACTTCGTGGAAATCAAGTAATGACTCACTTTCTTCTTCAATTATTAGGAAACTTATAGATGGTTATAAAGTTTATAGATATTATCTTAATAAAAGCATAATGGTGTCTTTCCTGAGTTTAATAGGTTTGTCAATTAACTATTTAAAAAAGAATGCCTGATTATATAATTAATTTTTTTTTAATATCTTTTGTAATTTTTTTTACAAATATCTTAGCAAAAAAAATAAAAAGATTAAATAATTTTTCAGGTTTACCCCATCAAATCCTTACTAAAAAAGAAGCCATACCATTGTCTGGAGGATTAACTTTAATTTTTTTAATTATTGTGAAATTTAATTTTATTGAAATTAATTTATTTTTTTTTTTGATGCCTATTTTTTTGATAGGATTCTTAGCTGATATCAGGATATTAAAGTCTCCAATCATAAGGTTTGGCTTACAGATAATAATTTTATCTATATTTATTATTTTTCTTGATTTAACCATATTAGATATAAGGGTTCCTTGGTTTGATAATTTTTTAGCAAACAAATATTTTAATTATTTTTTTGTGTTATTTTGTTTTTTAGTTTTAATAAATGGTTCAAATTTTATCGATGGTAATAATGCTTTAGTAATAGGCTACTATTCTCTAATTTTTTTTGTAATTTTAAACTTAAATAATTTTGAACCAAATATTCAATATCAAAATTTTTTATACTTCCTCTTAATTTCGTTATTGACCTTATTAATATTTAATATTTTTAATAAATTATATTTGGGTGATGGGGGTGTGTACTTATTATCAACTATAACGGGATACTTTTTGGTTAAACTATATGCAGACAATCCAAATATTTCACCATTTTTTATAGTTAATTTACTATGGTACCCGTCTTTTGAAATATTATTTTCCTTGATAAGAAAAATAAAAGCTAAATATTCACCTATGGATCCAGACACGCAACACTTACATCAGTTGATTTTTAGAAAATTTTTAGCTTGTTTTAATAATAGAGTGGTTATTAGTAATAGTTTAACTGGCATAACAATTAATACATATCATTTAATCATTTTTTATATTTCATTTCTAAATTACTCTGAATCATTATTTCAAGTTTATATGATTACACTAAACATAATGATTTATTTATTTTTATACTTTTTATTAAAAAATAACCTATTTATTAAAAAATAATCTAATCATTTCAAATAATATAAGTGTACCATCCTTAAAAGCATTTACCTTTTTTTCACCTGCAATTCTTGCTTTTTCGTTGGCCTTTATATCAATTAAATTGAATCCAGCTTTTTTTGCTTTGATTGGAAGCTCAACACATAAAGCGAAGTCTTTCTTTTTAAGATTCAATGAATTTGCTTTTAAAGTATTACCCATAACATAAGTGTACAAAATATCAGATATATTAAGTGAAAATAAAGCATTTCCTAAAAATGAAAAAAATTTATTTCCTATCCAGGTTACAATTGTATCATCTTCACTACTTGAACCGGGCAAATATCTTGAGGCAAATACAAAGTCAATATCACCGTCATTAATTTGCTTATACATATTTATTAATTCTTCTGAAATAAATGACCCATCAGCATTAAATATGCAAAAAAATTTTGTTTGAACTTTCTTTATGCCAGTAATTAGCGCATCGCCATATCCTTTGCCAGTTTGAATTAGAATTTCACAATAATTAAAGTTTTTTATTGCGTTAATTGTCTCAATATCATCACTCTCAAGAATAACAATAATATTCAAATTATATTTTTTTAAATCTTTTAAAACTTTAGGTAAAGTATCCTTCTCTTTTTTTGCAGGAATTATTAAGGTCAATTTATCCATAAATTTATTTAATTTGCTAATTAGTAAATAATAAATAAGTTAAAGAATATGTTACTAAATTTATATCTATATATATTTTTTTATGTTTTTATACTTCTTTCTACTCTTGGCTATGGTTTTTTATTTCTCAACTTGGGTAATTATTCTAAAAAAAATAATGATTTAGGCTATGTTGGTTTATTTGGCATTTTTTTTATGCTTGGATACTCTTATTTGTCTAATTTATTCTTAGCTCACAGTAAATTACATAATTTACTATTTTTAGCTATTGGTATCATTAGTTTTTTTTTTTATTATTTTAAAGAGAGAAAAAACTATAAAAAAAAATTTTTATTAGTATTTCTGATATTTTTTATACTATTTATAGCTTCCTTTATATTTAAGACACATGATGATTTTCCATATTATCACTTCCCATACAGTTATTATTTAACTCAAACAGATTTAATGATTGGTGTTGGGCAATTTAACCATGGATTCAGGACGCCATCTTCTATTTTTTATATTAATTCTCTAGTCTATTTACCATTAATAGATTTGAATTTAATTCACATGCCATCATTAATGATTATGGGATTTGTAAATATAGCTTTATTAATAAAAATTAATGAAAATTTTTCAAATAAAAAAATAAATTTTGTTGGTTTCTATTGTTTATTAGCCCTTATATTTATAAATATTTTTTTTTATAGAATCAGTGAGCATGGAACGGATAGATCAGCACAAATATTGATATTCCTGTTAATTTTAGAAGTTATAATTTTTAATAATTCTGACTTAAATAAGAAACAAATAGTCAATAAGCTTTATATTTTAATGGCCTTAATTATATCCTTAAAGGCATTTTATATTTTATATTTATTATTCATATTACCACTTATGTATCCCATGATAAAAAAAAAAGATTATTCAGATTTTTTTAATTTATTTTTTAAAAACTTTTATTTTGCATGTTTTCTGTTTGTAATTTTTTTTGTTTTACTAAATAATTTTTTTAATAGTGGATGTTTTATTTATCCAGTTAACATAACCTGTGTAAGCAGTGTTAGTTGGGCCATACCATTAAGTGAAGTTAATCAAATGAATGATTGGTATGAACAATGGTCTAAAGCTGGAGCTGGACCAAATTTCAGAGTCGATGATCCAGAGAATTATATTCAAGGTTTTAATTGGGTAAGTAATTGGTTTGATGAATATTTTTTTACGAAAGTTTCAGATTTTTTATTTGGAATAATCATTGTTTCATTAACTTTGTTTACAATTTTTTATTCAAAAAAAAAATATATTAAGATTATAAATAATTTAACATTTACTTATTTAATCCTAGTAATACTATTTTTAGAGTGGTTTTATAATCATCCGGCCTTAAGATATGGTGGATATACTTTAATAAGTCTATTAATTTTTATACCCATTTCAGCCAAATTAGAAAAAATGGAAAATTCATTTCCAAAAGTAAAATATAAATTTATATTTTTAATTTGTTTGGCTTTTATAATTCTTACTACAAGGAATATAAACAGGATATCTGATGAAATTAAACAGTATAATTATAGACCTTTAATAAATGTTTTTTATCGTATAAATAAAAACCATTATAGAGTTACAGATAATTTATTCAGATTAACCCAAAACTATGAAAATTGTATTTTAAAAAAAAATAATTGTACAAAAGAATTAAACAAAAAAGTAAAAAAAATTAAGGGAAAATATATATTCTACAGGTAATGAAAAAATATATTATATTATACATATTAAACTTTTTTGATTATTTTTATCAATTAAAGATTTTAAAATTTTTGAAAAAAAATAATTTTTTAAAATTTGATATTTTCTTTGATGTTGGAGCACACAAAGGTGAATCAATAAATTTTTTTTCAAAAAATTTTATTATCAACAAAATTTATTCATTTGAAGCTAGTCCTATAAATTTCGAAAAATTAGTACTTGCTAAAAATAAATATCAAATAAAATTCTTGAACACACACATAATAATTGAAAATTATGCATTGGGACATAAAAGTGATGATGTTTACTTAAATCAATCTATAGAAAGCTCTTCATCGACTCTTAACGAAATAAATTCTAATTCTAAATATTTTAAAAAAAAACAAAAACTATTAAAGGGAGATAGTAAAGAATTTTTTAAAAATGTTAAAGTTAAAATGACAACTCTTGCTGACTATTTAAAAAAAAATGAAATTACCAATATAGATTTTTTAAAAATAGATACAGAAGGATATGAGTTTGAGGTACTGCAAGGTCTTAAAAAAAAAATATCTAGTGTTAAACTTGTAATGTTTGAGCATCATTATGATGATATGATAAAAAAAAGCTATAAATACTCTGATATTAGTAAACTATTAAAAGATAATAACTTTAAAAAAATTTATAAGTCCAAAATGCCATTTAGGAAAACATTTGAATATATATATTTAAATAAGGAATATATTGATAATTAATATAATTAATTCAATATTGATAAAATCATATATTCAAGTAAAAGTTTAGTTTAAGGATTTGGAAAATTATTAAATGAAAAAAAAAGCACTTATCTTTGGAATAACTGGACAAGATGGATCTTATTTGGCTGAGTTCCTTTTAAAAAAAAACTATATTGTTCATGGTGTTAAAAGAAGGTCATCATCTATAAATACAAATAGGATAGATCATATTTACCAAGACCCACATGAACGTAACAGAAAATTTATATTACATTATGGTGATATTACAGATTCAACTTCAGTATCCAAAATAATAAATTTAATTAAACCAGATGAAATTTATAATCTGGCTGCTCAATCACACGTTTCAGTCTCATTTGAAGTTCCAGAATATACTGCAAATGCAGATGGTTTAGGTGCTTTAAGAATTTTAGAAGCAATTAAGTTTCACAACTTAGTTAAAAAAACGAAGTTTTATCAAGCAGGAACTTCAGAAATGTACGGAAAAGTTCAAGAAGTTCCGCAAAATGAAAAAACAAACTTTTATCCACTAAGTCCTTATGGCGTCGCAAAGTTATATGCTCACTGGATAACAAAAAATTATCGTGAAGCTTATAAAATATTTGCATCTAATGGTATTTTATTTAATCATGAAAGCCCAAGAAGAGGCGAAACATTTGTAACCAAAAAAATTGTCAGAGCAATGTGCAAAATAAAATTTGGATTACAAAATAAATTATATTTAGGAAATTTATATTCAAAAAGAGACTGGGGGCATGCTAATGATTATATTTTTGCAATGTGGAAAATTTTACAACAAAAAAAACCTGGAGATTTTGTTATAGCAACAGGAAAACAATATAGTATTAAACAGTTTGTAATGTTTGTTGCCGAAGAACTTAAAATGAAAATAGGATGGAAGGGTAGAGGTTTAAACGAAAAAGCCTATTTACAGGATGAAAAAAAAATAATAATCGAATGTGATAAAGAGTATATTCGCCCACTTGATGTCAACACACTTCTAGGTGATGCTTCAAAAGCTCGAAAAGAATTAAAATGGAAACCCAAAATTAATATAAAACAATTAGTTAAAGAAATGGTTACAGAAGAACTAAAAGACCTAGATAGCAATTGATTTAAATGTTTAATAAATCATCCAAAATATATATTCCAGGGCATAAAGGTTTAGTTGGGAAGGCAATTTATGATCTATTATTAAACCAGGGATATAAAAATATTTTGTTTAAAAGAAAAAAAGAATTAAATTTAACAAATGAAGAAAAAGTAGATAAATTTTTTAAAAAAGAAAAACCAGAATTTCTAATAATTTGTGCAGCACGTGTAGGTGGAATTCTAGAAAATAAAACATATCCTATGGAATTTTTATTGGATAATTTTTCAATACAAAAAAACCTATTATTGGCAGCTAAAAAATATAAAATTAAAAGAACAATATTTTTAGGATCTTCTTGTATATACCCAAAAATTTCCAAAACCCCCATAAAAGAAGATTATTTAATGACAGGTAAATTAGAGAAGACAAATGAGTCGTACGCTCTTTCTAAGATTATGGGCATTAAGTTATGCGAAATACTACATGACAAGTATAAAAAAGATATCATTTGTATGATGCCAACAAATTTATATGGAGAAAATGATAATTTTGATATTGCCTCGAGTCATGTGATACCTGGTCTAATAAGTAAATTTATATTAGCTAAAAAAAAAAGAATAAATGTAAAGGTTTGGGGAAGTGGAAAACCAATAAGAGAATTCCTTCATGTAGAAGATTTAGCAAGGGCAATTTTGGTTTTATTAAAAATTAATAAAGCAAAACTAAAGAAGATTATGAATAATGAATTACCAATATTAAATATTGGCAGTGGAGAGTCTATATCAATTAAAAACTTAGCATTGTTAATCAAAAAAATATTACAATTTAAAGGAAAAATAGTCTTTGATAAAAATTATCCAGATGGAACTATAAACAAAAACTTAGATAGTAAAAAAATAAAAAAATTAAAATGGAATGCAAAAATTACATTATTAGATGGTTTAAAAAAAATAATAAACTCAAGGTATTAAAATTTTCACAACATGAAAAAGCAAAAAATAAATTTAAAACTCACTGAACCTAAAAATGCTAAATATAGCTATCCTTTATTAGAGAGGGGTCTTAGTAAGGCAGATTTACAAAAGGGTATTAATGTTTTGAAAACTGGCTTTATAACCATGAACAAACATACGGAAATCTTTGAAAAAGAATTTGCAAAGAAAGTAAAAGCAAAATATGCGCTTATGGTAAATTCTGGATCATCAGCAAATCTTTTAGCAGCATTTGCGTCATGTAATCCTCTTAGAAAAAATAAATTTAAAAGAGGAGATCATGCATTAATCCCAGCACTTTGTTGGTCAACATCGCTTTGGCCTTTAGTTCAATCTGGTTTAATAACAAAATTTGTAGACGTTGATCCAAAAACACTCAATGTTGACGCTGATCATTTAATTTCAAAAATTACGAAAAAAACAAAAGTAATAATGTTAATTAATGTACTTGGTATTTCAACGGACGTTAAAAAAATTATTAACTACGCAAAAAAAAAGAAAATAATTGTAATAGAAGACAACTGTGAGGCACTTGGAGCAAAACTTGACCAAAAATATTTAGGAACTATCGGTGACTTTGGAACATATTCATTTTTTTACTCACATCAGATTACTTCTGGTGAGGGTGGTATGATAGTATGTAATAATAAAGAAGATTTTGAAATTTTATTAGCATTAAGATCACATGGTTGGTCTAGAGGTAAAAATGTTTATCAAAAAAATGCCAAAAAATATCCACATTTAGATCCAAGATATATCTTCATTAACTCTGGATTTAACCTGAGGCCGACAGATATTCAAGCTGCAATAGGAAGAAATCAATTTAAAAGATTAGATTTTTTTAAAAAAACTAGAACTTCGAATAAAAGAAAAATTATAAATAGTTTAATGAAAGATAAAAGATGGAAAGGTCAATTTCAATTTGTTGAATATTCAAAAAGAATTGATCCAAGCTATATGGTTCTACCAATTTTACTTAATGAAAAATTTTTTAGTAAAAAAAAGCAATTTATTAAATTAATTGAAAAAAGAGGTTTAGAAACTAGGCCAATAATCAGTGGATCGTTTGTAAATCAACCATCTGCAAAACTATATAATTTAAATGTCAGTAAAGAAATTTTTATTGGAGCACAAAAAGTTCAAGATCTAGGATTTGTAATAGGTTTAAGCACAGCGAAAATTGATGAAAAAAAATTAAAATTTGTTACTAATATTTTATTTTCAATAGATAATATCTAGAAATCATTCTTTCTATTTTTTTAAGATTATATTGTTATTTTAAATAATTAAGAATTAAAAAGCTAATATAAAAAAGATATAGGGCTCTTAAAAAATAAAAATTAATAATTTTTTTAATATTAAGATTAAAATCAAATAATAAAAAAAATAATATTATTAAAAGTGGATCAAAATATTTATGGTAAATAGTTAGTTGTGGATTGCTTGCTATTAAGCAAAAAAGTATCAATTTATTGTCAATATTTATACTCCATAAGGATATGAATAATAAAATTGAAATAAAACTTATTAAAAAAAATAAAAAATTATTTTTAAATATTAGATTTGATAATTGAAAAAATATTCCTCCACCAGTAAAATTAGACTCATATGAATAAAAAAACATAAGAAAAATAGCTAATATTGAGCTTAATAAAATTTTTTTATAATTAATATTATTTTTATAATAGTTAGAAAAAAATTCTTTATTAAAAATAAACGGAATAAAATAAAATAAAATTATGTTTGATATAACTAAAATTTTATTTGACAAATTTAGTCTTGTTATTAAATCTATTTCTCCTATTGCTGGTTTAGAAAGAAAAAAAACCTTTAGCTCAAAAAGATAATAATATGCTGGTATTGCACAAATGAAATTTATTAACAATATTATCCAACTTTTTATAGAAAATTTATAATGATTAAAAAATTTATAAAAAAAAAATACAAAGAAAACCGCAAAATTTGGACTTATGTATGAAGCGAAGCATAAAAATAATGTATTGTATGAAGCATCTATTAAATTATTATGATTATTAAATTTAATAAAAAAATATATCGCTACTAAAAAAAAAAATAATCCATAAATTCTACTATCTGGCCATATACTTAAAGCTCTCATTGGTGGCGATAGAAATAATATTAAACTTAATACTAGCAATAAGCCACTACCCACATCTGGAAATTTTATTTTTAAACACTTAAAAAAAATTAAAGCACAAAGTGGCAGCACATTTATATGTAGCAACCTAATAGTATCAATATCTAAACCTAATTTTCTAAAGGTTGCAAAATACATCAATATAAGTGGTGAATGTCTGTCACTAGTTTTATCGTATTGAAGAAATGTTTGAGAGAAATTATTATTGAAATTTTCTATAATCGCTTCTCTCATTACAAAATCAGAATATGGACCTATTCTTTGTAAAAAAGTTCCAAAAAAATGATTTTCTAAATTTTCGATAGCATCTCTGTTCTCAATAAAAAATGTTAAATAGAGTGATAAATAAAGAATTACGAATAGGAAAAACTCTTTTTTGTATTCTAAAATTTTGTTCATATTCTTTTAGTTTATTTAATGAAATAAAAATTAATATTATATGGATTGTTTAATAAAAAAACAAATAAGTTTTTAGATTAAGATAAAATGAACATAATTTTGTTTGCAAGGCATGACTTTAAACGAAGCTTATAATGACAAACTTATTACTTATTATTAAAAAATTTAGAAAAAAAACTAAAAATTAAATAATTTAAAATTTTTAAACCATCATTAAAAGCTTTAACTTTTTTTTTGTCAGCAAATCTTTTTCTTTCAACACATGGATGTGTTGTGTATTTAAGGCCCATTTTTTTGCTTTTAAGTGCAATTTCAACACAAAGACAATAGTCGTCAGAGGTAAGCTTTAGTTTATCTAGTGCACTTTTTTCAGACACTATGTATGTAAATAGTATGTCTGATATCTTTAGTGAAAAAAAAATGTTTCCAATTGAAGAAAAAAAATAATTTCCAATTTTTGTTATAATATCATCATCATAACTTCCTGCATTTTTTTCATATCTACTGCCAAAAACAATTTGATTTTTTTCATTGACAATTTTATCAAACATAGGCTCTAGATTAACAGGATCTGTTGATCCATCGGCATAAAAAATTGCAATATACTTTGTTGTTGCATGATTAATACCTTCCCTGATGGCATTTCCATAACCCCTTCCAGTTTGGAATAAAATTTCACAGTCAGCATTCTTTACGGCATCTATGGTTGTGTAGTCATCTTTTGCTAAGACTATTAATTTTTTTACATCAAGATCTTTGACCTCATTTAACACTTGTGGTAAAGAATACTTTTCTTCTTTGGCTGGAATTATTAATGTAAGATTATTCAAGAGCATTTATATAGACTAAATTTTAAAAAAAGTTAAATTAATATTTGTTAATAAAATATTAATTAATACAATATATGTATATATTTAGAATTAACATATGTATATATTTAGAATTAACATATGTATATATTTAGAATTAACATATGTATATATTTAGAATAAAGAAAAATTCATAATCATAATGAAAAATATTATAATTGTAACTGGTGGTGCGGGATTTGTAGGATCAAATATGATCAGTTTACTTTTAAAAAAAACAAGTTTTAAGATTATTAGTTTAGACAATTACTCTTCAGGCTCAAAAAAAAATCACATCAAAGATAAGAGGGTTAAATACTTAAATTGTGATACAAAAAATATTACAAGAAGACTAAATAAAATTAAAAAAAAGATACGTGCTGTCTTTCACTTTGGAGAATTTGCAAGAATCTATCAAAGCTTTTTGAAAATGAGTGAGTGCATTAACTCTAATACTATTGGTTCGCATGAAGTATTTAATTTTTGTTTTTTAAACAAAATTAAACTTATATATTCCGCAACATCTGCCACTATTGGAAATAAAGGCAATGATAAAAATTTATCTCCTTATGCCTTTACCAAGGCAAAAAACTTAGAAATGTTAGAAAATTTGAAACAATGGTATCAATTTAAATTTGAAATAATTTATTTTTATAACGTCTATGGTCCCCAACAAATAAGCAAGGGAAGCATGGCAACAGTAATAGGTATTTTTGAAAATCAATATAGGAATAAACAATCTTTGACTGTTGTTAAACCAGGAACACAATCAAGACGATTCACACACATCTCAGATACTATTAATGCATGTTATTATGCTTGGAAAACTAATAAATGTAGGCATTACAGTATTTCAAATAAAAAAAGCTACACCATTCTACAAGTAGCAAGAATGTTTGATTCAAAAATCAAATTACTTCCTTCCCGAAGGGGTGAAAGGTATGCTTCTGCATTAACTAACATGAATTTATCGAATAGGGTATATAAGATGTTTGGTAAGGTTAACTTAGCAGATTATATAAAAAACATTATTAAAAGCTGTTAAAAAAGTGATAATTCTTTGTTTACAATAATTTTTTATTAGGTATAACACTCTCGCCGGTGATTATTGCGAAGGGGTAATACCCGATCCCATTCCGAACTCGGAAGTCAAGCCCTTCAGCGCCGATGGTACTTTG
>MDTF01014731.1_pt1 | contig 16513 bp, 14 predicted proteins | sample 811191 | NCBI WGS metagenome assembly MDTF01 (sample SAMN05326649, study PRJNA326480) | marine metagenome | isolation source: seawater | place: Southern Ocean | collected 2011 | reverse complement strand
TTTTAGCAGGACCTTTTTCTTCTTTTTTTACAAAATTTTTTGTTGCTTGTTGTTCAACAAATTTTCTTACAACATTTTTCTTAATATTCTCTGGTTTTTTGAAGGTGCCAGATCCTGTATTAGATTTATTGTCTCTAGAAGATCTAAAAGGAGTTTTTTTTTCTATAGAGAAAGTTTTTTTTCCATCACTAGAAAGAGAAGAAAGATCAATCTTTTTAGTTACGTTAGTTGAGATGGTTAAAGTTTTTTTTTTATTCTTTTGGTCTTCCATGAATATTTTATTTAAATACTATCTCCCTAGCAGACATAATTAATTGATCGGCTTCTTCTCTCGAGAGAGAAAATTCCTCTAGGTATCCTTCAATTCTAATTTTTTTTCCTTTTACCTCATCAAAACCTCCAATTAATTCATCGGAGGAGAGGTCGGCAAAATCACTTAACGTTTTGATGTTTCTTTGACCAAGTAGAATTAACATTCCTTGTGTTATGCCTTTTAGATTTACTAGACCATCTTCCATCCCTAGTTCTTTTAATCTTTTAGATATTTCCTCTTTTTCCTTAATTAAATTTTCTTTTGACCTGTTAATCAATTCACTAGCTGTTGCCTCATCTATACCTTCAATTTTAGTTATATCGTCTGGAACAGATTGCGATATTTCTTCTATACTTTGCATGCCTTCTGAAACTAATAATTGTCCCAGCGTTTCATCTACTTCTAGACTTTTTACTAAATTTTCTGTTTTTTCTTTAAATTCAGCTTGTCTTCTCTCAGAGTCTTCTTTGTCAGTTAAGATATCTATTTCAAAATTTGTAAGCTTGGAAGCAAGCCTAACATTTTGACCTCTTCTGCCAATAGCCTTACTTAAATTCTCTTCAGTTAAAATTACATCGATTCTTTTATTATCTTTATCAATTAATACTTTTTGAATGTCGGCCGGAGATAGTGATTCTGCAATTAAAGTTGGGAGATCTTCTGTCCATTTTATAATATCGATTTTTTCTCCATGGAGCTCATTCACTATAGTCTGTACTCTACTTCCTCTCATTCCTACACAAGCACCAACTGGATCGATTGAACCTTCGCTAGAATATACACAAATTTTTGCTCTACTTCCAGGATCTCTAGCAACGGCTTTTATTTCTATAATGCCTTCATAAATTTCTGGAACTTCTTGAAAAAATAATTTAGCTAAAAACTGTGGATGTGCTCGTGATAAAAATATTTGATGCCCTTTCAATTCTTTTTTAACTTCATAGCAGTATGCTTTTACCCTATCACCAGTTTTTAGTATTTCTCTTGGAATAAGTTCGTCTTTTTTTATAACTCCCTCTGCTTTACCTAAATCTACTATGATATTTCCGTATTCTAATCTTTTTATAATTCCACTTAGAATCTGACCTTGCTTCTCAATAAAATCTTCGTACTGTCTGTTTTTTTCTGCTTCTTTAACTCTTAAGCTAATAACTTGTTTCGCACTCTGAGCTGCTATTCTACCAAAATCAATTTGTGGCAAGTCTTCAAATATTTGATCTCCGACTTTAAGTTCTTTGTTTTTTTTTTCTATAGATAAAGCATCATTCAAGACTATTTCCTTACTTGAGTCTTCAATATTTTCAACTATATCTAGAACTTTTTGAATTTTAATTTCTCCTGTTAAACGATCGATAAGGACACGTATATTATTTTCAGTTCCAAATTTTGTTAAAGCCGCCTTTTGTATGGCGCTTTCCATAGATTCTAAAACTATTTCTTTATCTATAGATTTTTCATTTGCAACAGCTTCTACTATTCTCAACAACTCTACTTTGTCTAGCCCTCTATTTAACATTTTTTTCCTTTTTAGTTTGCTCCAAAAAAAAATGGGCTAAAGCCCATTTTGTAAACATCTAATTTTTAGGTATATTTAATGAAAATTTAAGGCTTTTTCAAGGTTACTTTTTAAAGATTTCAACTTTATCTGTTTTTTCCCACGAAAATTGACCTTTATCGTTAGGCTTTCTCCCGAAATGACCGTACGCAGAAGTTATTTCATAAATTGGTTTGTTTAAACCTAATAATTCTCTAATTCCTCTTGGTGAGAGATCAAAATTTTTTTCTATCATTTTTTTTACATCTTCATTTTTTTTTGAATCTGAATCAGATAACTTAACGTAAATAGAAAGTGGTTTAGAAACTCCGATTGCATAAGCAAGTTGAATTAGACACTTATCTGATATACCTGCTGCTACAATATTTTTAGCTAAGTATCTCGAAACATAAGCTGCCGATCTATCAACTTTTGTTGGGTCTTTGCCAGAAAAAGCTCCGCCGCCGTGTGGCGCAGCACCACCATACGTATCAACAATAATTTTTCTTCCTGTTAAACCTGTGTCTCCATCAGGTCCTCCAATTATGAACTGACCCGTAGGATTAATATAAACTTCTTTATCGTTTAATTCCTTTAAAAGGTTTTCAGGTATTGATTTTTTAATATAAGGATAAATAATATCTTTTACCTTCTCTTGATTTAAATCTTTAGAATGTTGAGTTGAGATAACAATAGAGGTTACTTTTGTAGGCTTGTCATCTTCATAATGCATAGTGACTTGGCTTTTTGAATCAGGCTCAATGCCATTTAACAAACCTTTTTTTCTATCTTCCGCCATCAATCTTAATATTTTATGAGAAAAATGTATTGGTGCTGGCATTAAATCTTCTGTTTCATTGCAAGCATAGCCAAACATGATGCCCTGATCCCCGGCACCTTCATCTTTATTGTTTTTGGAATCAACTCCCATAGCAATGTCTGACGACTGAGAATGTAAATAAGATTCTATTTCCGTTTGTTCTTTCCAGCTAAATCCATCTTGATCATACCCAATATCTTTTATGCAATTTCTTACTTTCTGAATTAATTCATCTTTTTTTATTTCCGGAGCTCGAATTTCTCCTGCCAGGACAACCTTGTTAGTTGTTGTTAAAGTTTCACATGCAATCCTTGCATATGGATCTTTAGACAAGTATGAATCCACAACCATATCTGAAATTCTATCGCAAACTTTGTCTGGATGACCCTCAGAGACAGATTCACTTGTAAATAAATAATTATTTGTTTTCATTTTTATTAAAAATTATAAAGATAAAAATACATGTAAGTAAAAGTGTTAAAAAAATCAAATCAATTTTATATTTTTTTTGTGTATTATTTATAAGTGGAACATTTAATTCAATAACCCCTGCTTCATTTGGATTTAACATTTTTTTAATATTGCCTTTGTTGTCAATAAAGGCACTAAAACCTTTATTTGCTGATCTTATTAAAAAAACATTACTCTCTATCGACCTAAAAATTGCTTTAGCCATGTGTTGATTAGGTCCTATAGTTTCTCCAAACCAAGCATCTTCTGAAATATTTACAATTAAGTTTTTTTGCTTTTGACTTTGACTTAATTCTGGGAAAATTATTTCATAACAAATTAAAGGCAACAGCTTTAGCTTTTCTAATGAAAAGATATTTGTTCCTTCCCCCTTGGTAAAAGAACCATAACCTTCTGTTATTTTTTTCAATCCTAGGCTGCTTAAAATATTTTCAAAAGGTAAAAACTCACCAAAAGGAACTAATTTGATTTTGTCGTACTTAAACAAAATATCTAAATTACTGTTAACAATGACTAAGCTATTAAATGTTTGATTATCAAGTTCTCTATCGACAACAGTGTTTACTCCAAATAGTATTAGATGATTGTCGGAGAATGCTCCTGTAAACATATCTTTATATTGTTTGATTTGGTTAAAATTAAAGCCCGTAAAAGTACCCTCGGGCCAAACGAAAAGTGTTTTTTTATTTCCTTCGGGAGCACTAAATTTTATTAATTTTGAGATTTTTTTACCTACGTCTTCGCTAGATAAGTTGTATTTTAAGCTAAAATTTGGTGAAACTATTTTAGTATAAATTGAATTTTCTGAGTTTAGTTCAACTCTATCTAAATATTGATTATTTTTTTTGATTATTGTATTTCCGTACACAAAATTACCAAAAAAAATAATTCCTAATATAACAATTGTTGTATACCCAAATTTGTTTCTAAAAACCAATAGAAGAGGTGAGCAATAAAAGATGATACATAAAAGATTAAATGTAAAAAATCCAATAACTGGTAATGATTGAAGAATATCTGGTGCCCATGACCAAGTGTAAGCCCATAGATTCCATGGAAAACCTGTGAGAATTTTAGCACGTAAAAAATCTATAGACGCAAAAGAACTTGCGTATAGTAAAATAGAAATCCAGTTATTTTTTAAAAAAGGACCTGAAATCAAATTTGCTATTCCAAAAAAAATTCCAAGAAATAAAGGTAACCCTATAAGAGACATAGGTATCAAGAACTTAAAATTTTCGTCATACGTTAAAGAATAAGATATCCAATATGTTCCTGCGAAAAAAAAACCAATACCAAATAAATAACCAATTAAAAATAAGTTAAAAAGATATGGTTTTCTTCTATAGGTATTTTTAGATTTTTTTTGTACATAAGTTGTAACTAAAAATAATGCCGGCATAATAAAAAAGTTAATAAAACTATAGTTGAATGGCTGAAAACTAAAAACAGTCAAAGCACCAAGGGTAAATGGGAAAAGCAGTATTAAAAAAAATCTACTATTTAAAAAATTAAGAATCATATTATTGAATAGATTTATTTATCTTATTTTCTATTTTTTTCATTAATGAAAAGTCTCGGTTAGATTTATGGCGGTATCCTAGAAGATGTGTCAATCCATGTATCCATAGTTTATCAAAAGTAACCTGGAAACTTTGATTTTTGCTTTGTTTGATAATTTCATTTAAATTAATTATTATATCACCTAAATAAATGGCGTTTTTTTCCTTTTTTATTAGTTCGTATAATTTTTTTTTTTGATAAAAAGGAAAAGATAAAACATCTGTCGCTTTATTTTTTTTTCTAAATTTTTTATTTAATCTTGTAATTTCATTCTCACCAGAAAGGAGAACTGTAAAATTTAATTTATTTTTTTTGAATATACTAATTTTTTTCTCAGCTTTTTTTAATTTTTTTTTTAAATATTTCTCGGGGCTACTAATATATTTCTTCCAGGCCATTTTTTTTATTAATACTTCAACTTTTATCATCAGTTTTTTTTTGATAGGCTTTGATAATTTTTGACACAAGAGGATGTCTAACTACATCTGTGTGATCAAATTCAACTATTTTTATTTCTTCTATGTCACTCAAAATTTTTTTTGATTTTACTAAACCAGAATCTGATTTGTTGTTTAGATCGACTTGTGAAGGGTCACCATTAACTACTAATTTGGAATTTTCACCAATTCTTGTCAAAAACATTTTTATTTGAGTTTCTGTAGCATTTTGTGCTTCGTCCAGAATGGCAAAACAATTTTTTAAAGTTCTACCTCTCATAAAGGCAAGAGGTGCGATTTCAATCTCTCCTGTTTCAATTTTTTTATCAATCTTTTCAAAACCAAATAATTCATAAAGTGCGTCGTACAATGGTCTTAAATATGGATCTACTTTTTCTTTCATATCACCTGGAAGAAAACCAAGTTTTTCTCCTGCTTCAACAGCTGGTCTAGATAATATAACTCGTTCTACTTTTTTTTCCATGAGCATTGTGATGGCAACTGATACAGCAAGAAAACTTTTACCTGTTCCCGCTGGTCCCAAAGCTAATACAATATCTTTTTCTCTTAATGCTTTAATATAATCAGATTGTCTCTGAGATCTCGCTATGACTGATTTTCTAGGTGTTTTAATTAGCTGTGCAAAAGATTGCACATTTGTATTTTTGTCATTACCTAAATTTTTATTCACAGATAAGATTATATCACTTTTTTCTATAACGTTTGTTAAAAGAAATTTTTGAGTCAAAAATTTAATAGCTTCTGAAATGCTAAGTAAACTGTCTGAGTTACCTTTTGCTGTAATTGAATTGCCTCTAAAAAATAAAGTTGTTTCTGTTAATTTTTCTAATTGAATCAGATTAGCATTAAATTCACCGACAATTGATAGAAGGACATTGTTATCTAAAATCTGAATATTGATAGTCTCTTTGTCAATTTTTTTTATATTAAGTTTTTGTTTTAATTTATTTATCTCAGACATTGATTAAGCTGCACAAATTCTATTTTCGTCATTAATAACTTCACCAAACAAACTATTGTGGTTAAAGTTGTTAATTTTCACATTAAGAATTTGACCTGTTAGATTTTCAAAACTTTCAACTACTACGGCATTTAAAAATTTATCCCTACCAAAATATTTATTTTGATTTTTCATTTTATTTTCAAATAAAACTTCAGTTGATTTATTTAAAAAACTTTTTTTACTTTGTGTATTGATTTTTTCTAAAACTTTTTGTAGTTCTATTAATCTTTTTTTAGCTACTTCTTTTTCTACTTTGGCTAATTTTGATGCTGGTGTTCCGGGTCGTGTGCTGTATATAAAAGAATAAGAATTTATAAACCCAGTTTTTGCTATTAATTTTAATGTTTTTTGGAAATCAGTTTCTGTCTCACCAGGATATCCTATAATAAAATCTGATGAAAATTTAATATCTGGCTTAGCTTTTTTCAGTTTATTAATAGTTTCAGAATATTCCTTTATATTATGTTTGCGATTCATCGCTTTTAAAATCTTTGAAGATCCACTTTGTACCGGTAAGTGAAGTATAGGCATTAATTTTTTACAATCTCTATGTGCCTCTATTAAATCTTTAGTTACATCTTTAGGATGAGAAGTTGTGTATCTGATTCTTTTTAACCCCTTTAAATCATCAAGCTCAAAAATTAGATCAGAAAGATAATATATTTTGCTCTTATTTTTATATTTATAGGCGTTTACATTTTGGCCCAGTAAAGTAATTTCACGTACACCGTTATCTATTAATTGCTTTGCTTCATTAATAATATCATTAAATGGACGAGAATACTCCGGACCTCTTGTGTAAGGAACCACACAGAAATGACAAAACTTGTCACAACCTTCTTGTATTGTTAGAAATGAAGATACTTTTGAATTTAAATTTTTAAATAAATTTAGATTGTCGAATTTTTCTATTACCTCAAAATCTGTACTATTAATTTTTAATTTATCGATTTCTATTTTTTTTATTATATTTGGTATCTGGTGATAAGATTGGGGTCCAACAACACCATCTATATATTTTTCACGACTAAGCATTTCTTCATTCTCAGCTTGGGCTACACATCCAGTAACAATTACCATTGGTTTTTTTTTATTTCTAAACTCTTTTTTTAGTCTACCTATGTCGTGATAAACTTTATCAGTGGCTTTTTCTCTAATATGGCATGTGTTTAAAATATAGCAATCAGCTTCTGAAAGATTGTTAGTTGAAATATAGCCTATTGGTTTTAATATATCTAAAATGCGATTACTGTCATACTCATTCATTTGACAACCAAACGTTTTAATAAATATTTTTTTGGACAAATTATTTTTTTACTTTTGAACCGTACAGTTCGAGTTTGTGATCTACTAATTTATAACCTAATTTTTTAGCAACTTTATGTTGTAAAATTTCTATATCCTTATCAACGAATTCAATAATTTTACCACTATTTATATCTATTAAATGATCGTGATGTTCTTCTGGTGCTTCTTCATACCTTGCCTTGCTTCCTTTAAAATCATGCTTTTCCACTATTCCAAATTCTTCAAATAACTTAACTGTTCTATATACCGTGGCAATGCTTATTTTTTTGTCAATTTTATTAACTCTTTTATGTAATTCATCTACGTCAGGATGATCATTAGAACTAGACATGATATCAGCTATAATCTTTCTTTGGTCTGTTAACCTAACACCTTTAATTTTACATTTTTGTTGTATGTTATTCATATAAATTATTAACAACTTAACTTAAATATAGTGGTTTAAGAAATTTATTTTGAACTAGTTTGTTTTCTATTAATAAATCAATATTTCTGAGGTTAAATTCAACAATTCTTATTTTTTTAGGGTTTAAGTTTTTAATTATTTCGTCATTTTTAATGCCTTTTGGAATAATAAATAAATACTTTGTTGTTTTAAGTATGCTTGAATAAATTTTTTCAGGATCTGTGAAGCGATACTTAATTTCAAAAGTGCCTCTACAAAAATAATAAAAATTATTAGTTTTTTGTATGGTAAATATATTTTTTTTTTCAGCTAAATGAGGAGCGGCGAAAAGCAAAAAATTGTTATAACTATAAATATTTGTGTTGTTTACTAACTGTATTCCTTTTGCAACTGATAAAGATACTCTGATTCCAGAAAAACTACCTGGCCCAGAGTTTACAAAAATTGAAAATTTACTATTAAGTTTAATATTATATTTCTTGATAAAATTAACAACTTCTAAAACTAAAGTTTCATTTTTATAAAGATTAGTTTGTAATTTTTTTATAAAAAACTTATTATTGATTTTTAATGCGATAGAATCATTTATGCCCGTGCAATCAATTATTAAAAAATCATTAATCATTTGTTTATTTTTTATATTTCTACCGGTTAAATCTTTATTATCATTTGTGAATATAGAAGATAAAGGTGTTATTGTCCTCATGTATCATCGATTTGAGGAAAATAAGTATCCCTCTACAAATATAAAAATAGCAGATTTTATAAAACAAATTGACTTAATAAAAAAAAACAACTTTTTTTTTATTCACGCAAATGATTTTGAGAATGATCTTGTAAATTTTAAAGGTAAAAAGAAAATTTTGCTAACTATAGATGATGCTTTTAAATCCTTTTACGACCAGGCCTGGCCTATACTTAAAAGAGATAAGATACCTTTTATATTATTTGTAAATACTCGTGAAATTGGAAGCAATGGATATATGACTTGGAATCAGATAAAAGAAATCTCCAAAGAAAAATTTGTACATATAGGAAACCATAGTTACTCTCATGATTACTTAGTTGATAAAAGTGATGGAGAAATTAGATATGATATAGAATTAGCAATTGCAGACTTTAAAAAAAAATTGGGATACAGCTCTCCTTTCTTTTCCTATCCATTTGGAGAATACAGTAATAACTTTAAAGATGTTATTAAAAATTTTGGTTTCAAATATGCTTTCGGTCAACATTCAGGTGTGGTTGATGAAACAAAAAACTTTTATGAACTGCCTAGATTTTCTATTAATGAAAAGTACGGTGAAATAAAAAGATTTAAACTAATACTTAAAACTATTCCTTTAAAATTTAAATCAATTACTCCTAAAGAAAGATATATAAATAATTTTAGCAACCCCCCTGAGATTATTATTGAGTTTTTTGAAGATATAAATAATATTAAATTATTAAACTGCTATTCAAATGAACTTAATTCATGGAGAAAATCAGAAATTGAGTATTTAGATAATTCGAAGATTAAAATTAAATTAGTTGGTAAATTTACTACAGAGAGAGGAAGGGTTAATTGTTCTCTAAGAGAGCCAGATGGATCTTGGCGTTGGTTAGGAATGCAGTTTGTGGTGGCCGAACTTTAAACTAAAGTCTTAGTTCTTTGCTGTCTTTAAAATCATCTATTGTTACGGTTTCTAACTCATCTAAGTCATTTTGTTTAATAATTTGCTCTAATATTCTAGTATATTCTTTGCCTGTTTGAGCATAATTTTCAAGCTCATGAATTAAATCTATACCAGCTAAATTTTTATTTTTTTTTCTTAAATCAGCTCTTTTTACTCTAAAACTTTTATATCCGCGATGTGTATTAAGATTAGTTATATATGCTTTTACGGAAGCTCTTAGTAAGGGAAATTTAAGAATTTTATGATTTTGATTTTTAGTTTTTTCTAACGGTTCAATACCGTCCCCATTCCAAGTCCACTGACCGTATATAGCATTTCCTTCTAGGGCAAATCTTGAAGTTCCCCAACCACTCTCTTTTGCTGCCTGAGCCAGTGCGATTGAAGTTGGAATAATATCAATTTTTTCTATTAACTCATTAATATTCCTGTCGGAAATCTTATATGCTTTATATTTTTTATTTAACCATTTTTTGCTTTCAGCAGATTCATTATCTTTTAATATTTTTAACAAATAATCTCTATCTTTTTTTATTTTTTCATTCTCAGCAACAACTAAGGGTAATAAAATTTGTAAAAAAGTTTCTTTTTTTTCTTTGACACTTTTAATAGTGTCTAAATCCTTAGGTAGTCTTGTAAAATAGATAGGTTTTACTTTTTTTTTATTTCTTACGTTATCTAAATCATATTCCAAATCTTCAAATAGATTTAATACAGTTTGTGTGTTTAGACTATAATCATTATTGGAAAGCGAAGAATTTTTATCTTCTGGCAAATTTGCTACGTCTTTAGAATTATTTTTTTTTATATTATCTAGTTTTTTAACATCTTTTTTTTTTAACACATTATCGTCTACTTTTTTTTGAGATTTATCTTCAAGTAATACCTTTAATGAATCTACATCTGTTATGAGATTTTTTATGTAAAAGCCAGAAAAAATTAAAACTGCTATAATTGAAGCATAAGCTGCTTTAGAAAAAATATTTTTTATAATTTTATCTTGAATTTTGAAATTATAAATATCATTTAAACTTTCAACTATAGTGTTAGATGTTGTTTTAAATATTGTTTTAAAGAAATTAACAATATTAGAAATTATAAATTTAAAATAGTTTTCAATACTATTAAAGAATTTTTTTCGGTACTTGCTTATATTAATATTTATAATTAATTTTTTTCTTATCGCTTCGTCGAAATTTTTTAAATGTTTGCTTATATTAATATTGATTCTAATACTAAGATATTTTTTTAGTATATCATAAAAAGGGTTAATGACTTCGTTTATGAACTTATGAGAAATGTATCCTCTTCTTGAAGGTATTGGAACGCTATTTTTTAAAAGTATTATCTCTATGTCATAAGTGCTGTGTTTCAAGTTTTGGTCAAAAACTTTATCAATCTTATAAATTCTTGCTAGTTCTATTAATTTTTGTCTATAGCTTATCACTTTACTCATTTTAAATAGCCTCTACTGATTTTACTTCTTCTACGTAATGACAAAGTAAATTTTGAACACCTTGCTTTAATGTCATGAGTGAACTCGGACAACCTGAGCAACTACCTTGTAGCTCCACATGTACAATACCATCTTTGAAAGATTTAAATTTTATATCTCCTCCATCTTTTGCAACTGCTGGCCTTATTTTAGTATCCAAAACTTTGATTATTCTGTCTTCAACTTTTCCTAAAGTTAATTTTTCGTCACTTGAACTTTTTTTTTTATTTAATATTGGGGTGTCATTTTTCTCGAAATAATCGTTAATATGAGAAATAACGGTTGGTTTTAGAACATCCCAAGAAATTTCTTTATTTTTTTTAACTGATATGAAATTGTCAGCTAACAATACAAGTTCTACTCCTTTTAGATTAAGTAAATTTTTTACAAACTCATTTTCAATTTTATCAAAGTTTTTTTTCTGAAATTCTTCAGTACCTACCGTAGAAATTTTTTTTTCAGATAAAAATTTTAACGAGTTTGGATTTGGTGTTAATTCTGTTGTAATCATTGTTTAGTTATATCACTTTAAATTAAAAAAAGCCTACAGCATTTCGTATCTCTTTAAGGTTGTACTCGGCTATATTTGCGGCTTTATCTGTGCCTTCTTTAAGAATTTTTTCTAAATAACTTTTATCATCTAACAATTTCCTTATTTTTTTTCCAATTGGGCAAATCACTTCAACTAGGACTTCTGATAATTTATTTTTTAAGTAAGAATATTCTTTTCCTTTTAGTTCGTTCAAAGATTGCTCTAAAGAGTTATTTGTTAAATTAGAGTATATATTAATTAAGTTGAATGCTTCAGGCTTTTTCTCTAAATCATTTAAATTATCTGGAATTGGAGATGAGTCTGACTTTGCTTTTTTAATTTTTTTTATAATATCATCTGCAGAATCTTTTAAATTAATTCTAGAATATTCTGAGTCATCTGACTTGCTCATTTTTTTTTCACCGTCTCTAAGACTCATCACTCTTGATATGTTTTTTAAAATCAATGGTTCGGGTAACGGAAATATATCTACTTTAAAATCATTATTAAATTTTTGTGCAATATCTCTACAAAGCTCAAGGTGCTGCTTTTGATCTGCGCCTACTGGAACGTGTGATGCTTTGTACAAAAGAATATCTGCTGCCATTAAGTTTGGATAAATATAAAGACCTACACTAGCTTTTTCTTTCTCTTTGCCAGCCTTGTCTTTGAATTGTGTCATTCTGTTTAACCATCCGAGACGAGCGACACAATTTAAAATCCAAGCAAGCTCAGCATGACCACTTACTGAAGACTGATTAAAAATAATGCTTTTTTTTTCGTTTAGTCCAGTAGCTAAGAATCCAGCTGTGGTTTCTAAAATATTATTTCTTAACTCTTTTGGATCTTGAAAGACTGTAATAGCATGAAGATCTACAACACAATAAATACATTCTTGTTTTTCTTGCAGGGCTACAAAATTTTTTAAAGCACCAAGGTAGTTGCCAAGGTGTAAATTTCCTGTTGGTTGGACTCCTGAAAAAACTAACTTATTTTTAATCATTATTTAATTCGTTTTAAAATTTTTTATTTTAAAAACACCCAATAAACGAGCTAACAATAAATATACTGTAGCAGCTAAAGTTATAGTCATTATAAGATAAAATGACTTATAATAATTAGTATAAATAAGCTTATCCTCAAAAAAATTAATTAAAAAATATAGTGTTAAGCTCATTATAATTGCGGAAATAAGTATTTTTATAAAGTTTATACAAAAAACAAAGCCAGTATTAAAATATTTAAATCTTAATAATAGAATTAAGTAAATTACTACAGCGCACCAGGTAGCTATGGATGTAGCAATCGGAATAATAATAAATCCTAGTTCTTGAAAATAAACCACAGATATTAGAATGTTTAAGACAACACTAAAAACTGAAATATAAAATGGTGTCATAGTATTATCTCTTGCAAAGAAAAAATTGGAAAGAACTTTGATTAAAGCAAACGCAGGTACGCCGAATCCAAAATATTTTAATGCTAGCGCTGTCAAAATAACGTCTTTTTCTAAAAATGATCCATATCCAAACAACGCACTGGTAATTTGTTGCGAAGCAATAATTAGACCAAAGCTTGCAGGTATAGACAAAAGTAAACATAGCTCGACGGATTTGTTTTGAATCCTCATAGCTTCAGAAATATTTCCTAATTTTATTTTTTTTGATAGTTCTGGTAGTGCTACTGTTCCGATTGCTATCCCCGCTATAGCTAAGTTTATTTGATAAATTCTATCTGCATAATACAAATAAGAAACAGCCCCAGCCTCAAAAGAGGCAATAATTGTTCCTACTAAAATATTAATCTGTGTAACACCTGATGAAAATATACTTGGTACTAGTTTTTTTAAAAAAAAATTAATTTTCGAATTAATCTTAATTTTAAAATTAATAGTTGGTTTATAGTAATGTTTAGTAAAGAATATTAAAAATATTAACTGAAAGAGGCCAGCTAAAGTAACTGCATAGGAAAGATTAAACTCAAAGTTAAATTTAAAAAAAAAAGAAATAAATAAACTTAAGATTAAAAAAATATTTAATATAATTGGAGCTGAAGCCGCGGCTGCAAATTTATTATTTGAATTTAATATACCCGAGAAAAAAGAGGATAAGCTAACAAAAAACAAAAAGGGGAAAGTAATTCTTGTAAGCTCTACAGCTAAATTGAATTTTTCTAAATCTTTGTAAAAACCTGGGGCAATCAAGTAAACAATTGCTGGTGTAAAAATTTCTATTAAAAAAATAATTCCTAGTAAAACTATTATTAATAAATTTAAAACATCATCAGCAAATTTTTTTCCTTTTATTGTACTAATTGAGTTTTCCTCCGTATAACTTGGGATAAATGCAGCGTTGAAAACCCCTTCAGCAAAAAGTCTTCTGAAAGTATTTGGAAGTCTGAAAGCTACAAAAAAAGCGTCAGCATATATAGATGCACCTAGGAAAGTTGCTATTAATATGTCCCGAAAATATCCAAGTATTCTACTAATCAAAGTATAAAAGCTAAAGACAGAAGCTGAAGATAATAAATTCATATATTTTCTTATTAAAAAACAAATTATTGATGATTTTACTTATTTTATATTACATACTAAATATTAATGACAAAAAAATCTAAAATTGACCATTACACCGATAAAGAAGCATTAGACTTTCATACACAAGGTAAGTCTGGCAAAATTGAGATAAATTCATCTAAACCTTTAACGACGAAAAGGGACTTATCCTTAGCTTATTCTCCGGGTGTTGCTGTGCCAGTTAAGAAAATAGCAGAGAATCCTGAAGCTGCTTATGATTATACAAGCAAAGGAAATCTAGTTGCAGTTATCAGTAATGGATCTGCAATTTTAGGGCTTGGGAACCTCGGTTCTCTGGCTTCTAAACCGGTAATGGAAGGAAAATCTGTTTTATTCAAAAGATTTGCAGATATAGACTCGATTGACATCGAGGTTGATAGTTCTGATGCCAATGAAATTATTAATACAATCAAAAATATTGGTAATACGTTTGGTGGTATTAATTTAGAAGATATCGCAGCGCCAGACTGTTTTATTATAGAACAGAAATTAAAAGAACTTTTAGATATTCCTGTTTTTCATGACGACCAACACGGCACAGCAATAATTACAACAGCGGCTCTTATCAATGCGTTGGATATTTCAAAGAAAAAAATTGATAAAGTGAAGGTAGTTGTAAACGGAGCAGGTGCTTCCGCAATTGCATGTACAAATTTGTTTAAGCTTTCTGGTGTAAAGAATGAGAATGTTATTATGTGTGATAGATCAGGTGTAATCTATAAAGGTAGAAAAAATGTTGATCAATTTAAATCAGCACATGCCAATGATACGAAATTAAGAACTCTTTCTGAAGCAATTAATGGTGCAGATGTTTTTTTAGGTTTGTCTGCAAAAAATATGCTTACTAAAGATATGGTAAGATCAATGGCAAAAAACCCTATTATTTTTGCATGCGCAAATCCAGACCCAGAAATAAAACCTGAGCTAGTAGAGGAAGTAAGATCTGATGCTATTGTAGCAACAGGTAGATCTGACTATCCAAACCAAGTTAATAACCTTATTGGTTTCCCATATATTTTTCGGGGTGCGCTTGATGTTAGGGCAAAAGAAATTAATGAAGAAATGAAAGTAGCTGCGGCAAAAGCTATTGCACAATTAGCAAGAGAAGAGGTTCCTGACGAAGTAATAGCAGCATATGGTGGTGAGAGACCAAGATATGGAAGGGAATATATTATCCCTTCAACTTTTGATCCAAGATTAATTAGTGTTATACCTGCTGCTGTAGCAGAAGCAGCTATGAAATCAGGGGTAGCTAGAATAAAAATTAAAAATATAGAAAAATATAAAGATGATTTAACTAGAAGACTTGATCCGTCAATGAATATTATGCAAGGGATTAATGCTCAAATTAAAAAGTCACAGAAAAGAGTTGTTTTTGCAGAAGGTGAGGATCCTAATATTTTAAAAGCCGCTGTTGCATTCAAAAATAGTAAATTGGGAGTGCCAATCTTAATTGGAAAAGAAGAAAAAGTTAAAGAACAATTAAAAAATATAGGCTTAGACGAAAATTTCAAAATAGAAATTATAAGTTCCAAAAATATTGAAAAAAGAAAAAAATATACTAATTATTTGTATAAAAAACTTCAACGAAGTGGAATGCTAGAAAGAGAATGTGATCATCTCGTAAGAAATGATAGAGTTACTTGGGGTTCGTGTATGGTTGGTTGTGGAGACGCAGATGCTATGGTTACCGGTGGCACAAGACATCACGCTGCCACAATAGAAAAGCTAAATAAAGTGGTAGATTCTAGACCTGGAGAAATAATTTTTGGACTAACTATGCTTGTATCAAAAGGAAGAACAGTTTTTGTGGCAGATACTAATGTTCATGATAACCCGACTGCAGAACAGCTCGTTGAAATAGCTATTTCGAGTACTAGAGTAGCAAGATTATTTGGATTTATTCCTAAAGTAGCTTTTCTATCTCACTCAACTTTTGGTAAACCAGCAACAGTAAGAACTAAACATGTTAGGGAGGCTATTGAATTAATGAAGTCAAAAAAAATAGATTTTGATTATGACGGTGAAATGCAGCCAGATGTTGCTTTGGATCCTGAATATAAAGCTTCATATCCTTTTTCTAAAATAGTTGGTAATGCAAATATTCTAATAATGCCCGCTCTGCATAGTGCTTCTATAACTGTTAAATTAATGAAAACTTTTGGTGGAGCTAAATTGATTGGGCCACTATTAATTGGTCTCGGCCTTCCAATTGAAATTGCGCCTTTAAGATCCTCTTCATCAGATATTTTAAATCTTGCCTCTATTGCTGCCTATTCATCAGAGGTAATTGATTATAAAAATTAAATTTTATTTCTACTAAGTTCAGAAACTAGATAAATGGTTGGCACAACATCGT
>MDTF01000489.1_pt1 | contig 16517 bp, 14 predicted proteins | sample 811191 | NCBI WGS metagenome assembly MDTF01 (sample SAMN05326649, study PRJNA326480) | marine metagenome | isolation source: seawater | place: Southern Ocean | collected 2011 | reverse complement strand
CTAAAAGCTAAAAGCTAAAAGCTAAAAGCTAAAAGCTAAAAGCTAAAAGCTAAAAGCTAAAAGCTAAAAGCTAAAACTGTTTAACAAAACTGAGGATCTGTTTAAGAGATAAGTTCAAGCGAGAGTCTAATTTAAGACTCTCGCGATATTCGCAATCCCAACTTTACGGTTATCGAATGGGGCGGGTGTTACGGTTATATAAACAGTAATGATTACTGGCTGTCGATCCGGCGCCAACACAAATACCACGTTCGACATGGGGCCATTTGCGCCACCATCTGTTTTATCACTCATAATCCTATCCGATGGCAGTCTCGCTCTCGACTTAGCATCACCGATTTTTTTCGGTCACCCAACTTTGCAGCTGCTTTAGGAAACTTGTGAAAGAGTACTTTCAACAATAAATTTTGCCGAGTCCCCACCATTGCCCCAAGCAAGGTTGTGTCTCTTGAGTCGCCGATCACGGACTTATTTACCTGCGTTTCCCATCGGTGCAGACCAGACTTCGGATCAGATATAGCGCGAAAAAATTGGGTTAGATGACTCGGGCCACCGATAAATTCAAGAATGAAATTGCCCGCTGTATTGTCGCTTAGTGGTATCGCGGCCTAAAAAATCTCAGCCAAATTCGTTCCAACTGACACGGTGCGAATTTCAGTCAGTGGCGAATAAGAGGCCAAATTCGATTCATCTATGACAACTTTTCGAACGAGACTACCTTTTCCTTTATCTACCTTGGCAAGAAATGCAGCAGCACCAATAACATTGAAAGTGCTGAACATTAGGAAGCGTTCCCCGGCCTGATATAACCGCCGTTGCTCGATCTCAGTGTCCATAACAGCCACTCCCAATCTAACTTTCGGTCGCTTTTCGACGGTTATCACAGCAGGTATAAATCGGTTTGGCTTGAGGCAAGCTGTCATCTGAGAGCGATTTCTACAAAAAGATTTTGCAACTCGGCCTTCACGAGTATTGGGAATACCCAAAAGCACATGCCAATCACTCACCGCTATCGGCTCGAATTTATAGGAGGGAGTTGTGTAGCTTTGAGTGATCACAAACCCATTTTTATTGGCACAGCTCCAGCCATAAAACCCAAGAGGATCTAACAAACCTACATCAACTGGAGTTCGCTCGCTACAGGCGTAGCTTACGTCTATGGTAATCCTTTAAGACCCATCGGGCATTTTAAAACGCAGCTGCAGATAAATTTCAAGGTCAGCACGGCTTAGCGTCTCGGCTATAGGTTGAGTCTTTAGACTAGGCATAGACTCGCACTGAGATTAAAAATATGCTGTCCTTCTTAGGGAAAATTGTATTGCCAACATGCAATGTGATGTGACAAAATTTTTATAAGGCATGAGCACAGTTCACCTTTACCACCATGAAAGTCCTATTATGATGCTTGGTGTGAAAAGCTAGATCTTATACGTTTAAACTCTGTGACTCACCTAGTCGTGAAGCAATATCCTTAAAGGCGGAGAATTGGGTCAGATAAATATACCCGCTAAGATGGGCAAGAAAATCTGTAGCCCGTAGCTTGTCCAAAACAGGGCCTTTAACCTCGGAAAGGTGTAGGCAAATACCCTGCTCATAGAGCTGATTGTTAAGCAGTTCTAGAACTTCCAAGGCGCTGTAGTCTACTTCGTTAACGGCGCTGAAAACCAAAACAACATGTGAAATTTCATCTCTACTAAATATTTCACTAAGCACCTTTTCTTCCAAGGCACTGGCATTAGCAAAGAAAAGACTTTCATCGACGCGCAGAGAAAGGATGTCCGGCAACGTGGTTACTTTATACCTGACAACATTGCGGAAATGCTCAGTCCCATCTACTAATCCAACTTCTGCTATGTGCGGCCTCGACGTGCGATAGAGATGCAAACAAAGGGATACTAGTACGCCGCAGCTCACCCCAATTTCTACTCCAAAAATAAGTGTCATAGACAAGGTAAGCATAACGGCTAACCAATCGCTTTTTGAATAATCCCAAGTTTTTCGTATCACAGAAAGATCTACCAATCCCAACACTGCCACAATGATAGTTGCTGCTAAGGTTGCCTTGGGTAAACTGTAAAGATATGGAGTTAGAAAAACGGAAACTAGCGCAATAAATATTGCCGCGAATATACTCGAAGCTTGAGTAACAGCGCCTGCATCAAAATTCACAACTGAGCGCGAAAACCCGCCGGTCACCGGAAAACCACCGCTAAAAGATGAGGCGAGATTTGCGGTACCAAGCCCTATTAACTCTTGGTTTTCGTCGATACGTTGCCGCTTTTTTGCGCCCAGAGTGCGGCCAACAGAAATTGACTCAACAAACCCAATAATTGAAATCAGACAGGCAGGAACAAAAAGTGTTTTTACCAATTCTATTGAGATTGTTGGCAAACCAAGACTGGGTAACCCTTCGGGTATTTTCCCAACGATTGCTACACCGCTAGCGTCTAAACTGTAGAGCGCAGTGACAGTAATAGTAAGAATGACCGCTAGCACAGGAGCCGATTTTACAACGAGGCTAGCAGTCTTATCAGACACCCCTAAATACACAAGCAGAGACTTACCTCGACTTCGAATCAACCAAAGATAGGTTAGCACTGACAAGCCAATTACAGTGGTAGATATGTTTACTTCGACACCACTTGATGTAAGTGCCTTAAACATTCCAAATAAACTTTCATCATCAAATTGTGCGCCGGTAATATGCCGGATCTGAGTCAGAGCTATAACGATAGCGGATGCACTAATGAAAGCTGATACAACTGAATGAGATAAAAAACTGGCCATAAAGCCAAGTCGAAAAACCCCGCTAATGAGTAGTATTAATCCTGAAAGCCCAGCCAAAACTACAGCCGCCGACAAATAATCCGCTGTCCCCTGTGCCGCGACAGACGCGAGTGCGGACGCCGTCATTAGAGACGCCACTGCCACAGGCCCTACCGACAAAGTGGTGCTGGTACCAAACAGCGCATAAAACACCAAGGGCAAGATAGAAGAATATAAGCCTATTTCAGCCGGCAACCCTGCCAAGAGCGCATATGCTAGAGATTGAGGAATAAGCATAATTGCAACGATAATCGCCGCAACCATGTCATTTTTAAATGTATCCCCGTTATATGTACGAACCCAGCGAGCGCAGGGTAACCAACTCAACTGCGACATATTAGGCCTTAACTTTGGCAAGGGGGCTCGGTGACACCATCCATTCGTGACCTTTCAACATAGCGTACCAGTATATGAGAGGAAGCAAATTGGCTTTTAAAATCCACGCGGCACGACTCGGTTTAGTTCCTTTTAACAACCAGCTTGGAAACGAAGGGATAAGTTTGCCACCATAGCCAAATTCAGCCAATACTACTTTTCCTCGCTCCACGGTAAGCGGACATGAACCGTAGCCATCGTATCCTCGGCTCGGCTGTTCACCCCTGATTGAGTCACAGATATTTTGTGCTACAACAGGCACCTGCTTCCTCACCGCCGCCATAGTTTTTGCGTTCGGCGTATTCATAACGTCGCCTAATCCCCATACGTTCTTAAATCGGGAATGCTGAAGAGTATACTGGTCAACATCTAGCCAACCTGCCTTATCTGCAAGCTCGCTATCTGCCACAAATTTAGGGGGAGTTTGTGGCGGACAAACATGAATCATATCGAAATCATGACTAGAAATATTTCCATCTTGATCTTTGAATTTGGCGACTTGGCTTTCTCCATCAATTTCCACAAGGTTCTGGGTGTAATGGACGTCAACTGAGTATTTTTCAATATAGGACTGTAGTGCAGGCACATACTCCTTCACGCCAAAAAGAACCTCGCCGGCGTTGAAGAAACTTACATTGATATCTTTCAACATGCTATTTCGCAGCCAGTGATCACAGGACAGGTACATCGCTTTCTGCGGGGCTCCAGCACACTTAATCGGCATCGGGGGTTGGGAAAAAATTGCCTTGCCATTTTTCAAATTTTTCACCAGTTCCCAAGTATACGGCGCCAACTTATAATCGTAGTTGGAGGTAACGCCATTTTTTCCTAACGTCTCTTCTAAACCTTTAATTCCAGACCAATTCAAAACAAGACCTGGACAAACAATCAATTGCTTATAATGCAAAACCTGACCATCGCTTAATCGGACTTCATTTTTATTTGCTGCAAAATTAACTACCGATTTTTTAGCCCAAGATACTGCTTTTGGGATTAGATCTTTCATTTCTCGGCAGGTAGAAGCAGCATTAAAAATACCGCCGCCGACCATAGTCCAGCCCGGCTGGTAATAGTGCTTTTCGGCGGGATCAACAATTACGATCCGTAATTTAGAATCACGCTTTAGTAGGCTCGAAGCAGCAGCTATGCCGCCGGACCCAGCACCGACGATCACTACGTCGTAGGAAGGTGTACCTTGAGATTTAGCCTCACCCAAATTTGAAATATCATGTTCTACTTTTTCAAAAAATGGCTTGATGCTTTCTGACACATCAATACCAACCGCTCTGGCCTGATCTAGAATGACGCTCTTAGCAATACCCTCACTAGCTTCAGCCGCGGCAATCAAATTAAATGACCGGTTGCCTGTTCTACAATAGGCGTGAATTCGACTGCCGGATTTCAATAGCGACTTAAATTTTCCTACTTCACCGCTAGTAAGGTGTCCAGACTTAAAAGGAATGAAAACGGCTTCCATATCATAGGAGGCGGCTTCGGCACTAATTGCACAGAAATCAACTTGATCCTGAACTTCGCCGTCGGGTCGATTGCAAACTAACGTTTGCACACCCAATTTAGCCAACTCTTGAATATCGATCGGGGCAACTTGGTCCGAAATAGAAAACTGTTCATTGACGTTAATTATTTTCATTAGTTTCTCGTTCTACCTTGATAGGGTTTACTTGTATAGATTGATTGGCAACTTCAACTGCGCTGTATCATCATCTTCCACCGGCGGCGGGCCCTCTGCTCGCATATTCACCTGTAGGCTAGGTAGAATAAAATGCAGAAGATCTAGAGTGCTATCTCTTTGCTCGCCCATCGCGACGTCATCCTCTTCGTTACCGCGAAGTTGGTTATTGCCTTCACGCTCTGCTTTCACTGAAGTTTGCGATTCCAGCTCACGATTTTCTTCACAGTAGTCCTTACATAGGAAAATTCGTGTGTCATCTAGGAAACTCAGTATCTTCTCAATGCAATGATAAAGAGTTGCCGCATCTCCACCGGGAGGATCAGCTCTTGCTGTGCCAATGTCTGACATAGATACTGTGTCGCCTGCCATCAGATGCCTCATACAAGCAGACGTATGCCCTGGGGTATGAAATGCGACAGCCGCCAGATCTCCTATTTTGTATTTTTCATTATCCTTAAACAAGTGGTCAAATTGCGAGCTATCCCTTGCGAACTAATCGCCAATACTAAAAATTCTGGCGAATGTTTGTTGATCCATAGCGACATGCTCACCTATTGCAACGGGCCCGCCAAGAGCTTTCTTAAGGTGGGGGGGCTGCTGAAAGATGATCGACACGAACGTGAGTCTCAATTATCCACTGGACGGCTAAGCTACGCTCTTTTAAATACTTATGATGGCCTTTGCGCCATCATAAGTCACGCTGCCAGAGCCCATATCGATCTCTGCCGCAGAATCGATGATCGCACAGGACTTTGACTTAGGGTCCTTAACTACGCAGGACAAAGTATTGCCGTCCTTATGGAAAAATGGCACAACCTGCGGAATAACTCGCTTGACTAGAGCTTTTGCTTGCCGCGTGCTCATGACTTTAATCATCTGTTAAAAAACCTAGATACTACCTAGACACCCGACGTAGCACGGCTTTGCCGGCCTTTCATTTATCAAGCTAAGCACATGTTTTTATTGCTTATAATTTAAAAAGTAGAGCCAAAGTATGGCCCAAAGCCTGCTAAAGCGCTGTCATCTTTTTCAAAACCGTTTACCACAACTGACACCGGCCATGGGTTTGATAGCTTCCGACCAAAACGAGCAGTTGAGTGAAATGTTAGCCGGCTATGACTGCCCTGCGATCAAGCCGGTGAAGACTGTCTTTGAGGCGCTGCCAAGCAATCTGGACACAAAGAACGGGTACTTCACATACACCAAACTCCCAGGAAGGAGCCTGTGGAGGCAAAAATCCTGCCTGTTCATGACCATCAGTAAAGTTTCACTATTTTTGTCGAGCTTGTTCGTCTACTTTCTCTAGCCAGCAGCGATCCTTCAAGCCAGCAGTTAATCGGTGAAAGCGCTTCTTTTCAGAAGATGTTAAGCAAAGTCGCCAGCGTCGGAAAAACCGATGCCGCTGTTTTACTGATGGGCGAGTCCGGCACGGGCAAGGAGTTAGCCGCCCGCGCTATTCACATGGCCGGCGCCAACAAAAACTGGCTTAGTTTAACTAGCTGACCGCGGCACTGGGCTTTTTAATGAATTGGGCGACATCCCAATGTCGATGCAAGTAAAACTGCTTCGCCTTATAGAAACAGGTACGTTCCACACAGTTGGCCGCCCCGAAGTCAAACGCTCAGATTTCAGATTAATCTATGCCACTCATAAAGACTTAACGGATTTAGTTGCAAGGGGTGTATTTCGATACGACCTGTATTACCAAATCAATATCTTCACAATTCATCTTCCTTCGGTAGCCGTTAGACAAAGTGGCCTACCTTTTTTGGCAAAAACCTTACTAACGAGGCTGGGTCAATCAGGCACCGAATATCACATAACCGGCTCAGCAATGAAGATACCTGCCAAATACCAATACAAGGGCAACATACGTGAACTCAACACTTACTGCACCGAGCCCTAGTTCTTAGAGATACTAAGGTTATCGATGAGGAAGTGATTAACCTGTGCTTTGAAGGCGAAGAAAAGGTGTCACGGCAACTACCACTGGGTGAAATGATCTAAAAAGCCACGAACAAAACACCATAGAAAGCGTGATGGTGGCTCACAATGACGATAAAGAGGAAATAGCGAAAATCCCGGGTATTAGCGCTCGTTCGCAGAACCGAAAACAACAAGACTAAATGTGCTCCTGTGAAAAGGGTTCGCTAACGGGCAGCTCAAGCGCCCATTACTTCAGTTCCCGCGTTTATCAACGTAAGAAAAGCCTTCGCCTAGTGGAGACCTTAGTTCATTTTTATCGAAAAACCGTCACAAGAGTTTTGTGTCCTACGCAAAACTATTGTAGTTTTCGTAGGCCTTGGGAGTTCGACTGGGGTCCCATAACTAATTCAAAGGAATAGAATCAATGAGGTTATCAACGGTATTACTTAGCTCTATGAGCCTGTGCTGTTCAAGCTTGGTCTTAAGCCAATCAAATTGTTTGGACGCTGACCTCGTTCTGCACAACACCACTGTCTATACAGCCAACGACGACCAATGGACAGCTCAAGCAGTCGCGAGCTTAGATGACAAAATTGTTTTCGTTGGCAGCAACAAAGGCGCCCAGCGCTATATGTGTGGCTCGGCAAAAATTATCGATATGGCAGACAACACCGTATTTGCCGGTTTCACAGACAGTCATCAACATTTGGAAGGGGTGGGCCGTAGGACTAAGACTTTGAGCCTATTTGGCATACCCACTCTCGGTGAAACGGTTCAGAGGATTGCTGAATGGGCAGAAAATATCCCGGACGGCGGGTGGGTAACTGGCCGCGGCTGGATCGAGCGAGAATGGACTGATGAAGAACGCTTTTTGAATAAGTACGATGTCGATCCTTTTACCCAGAACAAACCTCTTTTCATGCCTCGCGCTGACGGAGTCTCCGCACTAGTAAATTCTAAAGCGATGGAAATGGCTGGAGTCACTCGCGACACTCCGGATCCGGAAGGCGGAAAATTTGAACGCGATTTGGACGGCACGCCGAACGGCTATATTCTTGCCAACGCAATGAACGTTTTCAGAGCGATTATCCCCGCCGACAGCGATGCCTATCTCAAAGATAATTTGGAAAGAGGTCTTCGATCAAACGCTGCACTTGGGTGGACTCAAACCCAAGATGCAGGTATGGAATACCGTTTAGTAGAACTGATGAAAGAAATTCACGCGCAAGGCAATATGTCCCATCGGGTCTATGCCGCGGTGCCTGTTTCCGAAGCACAGCAAATGATAGAAAAAGGCCGTGAAACAACCCCCGACGATATGTTCGATGTTCGTGGAATAAAAGTTTTTATCGATGGCACTTTGGGTTCTCGGGGAGCCGCACTTATCGGCAATTATTCTGACGCGGACCACAATGGCTTTATGAACCGAACCACAGAAGAAGAGCTGGTTCCTATTCTGCATCAGGCATTGCGGCAAGGGATACAGATCGAGACTCATGTAATTGGCGATCGCGCAGTACGCACGCTCTTAGATTGGTATGAAGAAGCCTATGCGGCTGTACCAAAATCTCAGTGGGCTAGCGAAGATTTACGCTGGCGTATGGAGCATGCCCAGATCATCCCTCCTTCAGACCAGCAGCGCTTCGTTGAACTAGGGGTAATACCTTCCATGCAACCAAGTCATGGTATTGGTGATTTGAACTTTGCCCCAGACAGATTAGGGCCAGATCGTTTAGCTTATGCCTATCCATGGCAGGCACTAGTTGACCGAGGCTTAATGATCTTAGCTGGGTCTGATGCTCCTGTTGAAGCCGGCGACCCAAGAATTGAGTTTTATGCGGCGGTTGCTCGTAAACGTCTAGATGGCACTTCCGGCCCTGGCTGGCACCCGGAGCTGGCTGTATCAAGAGAGACCGCACTAAAAATGCTAACCATTTGGCCTGCTCACGGTGCATTTCAGGAAAATTTACGCGGATCGATTGAGGTAGGCAAGTATGCAGACTTCACTGTATTCGACAGCGATCTAATGACAGTTGCCGAACCCGATATTTTGACCAGCGAGAATGTAATGACGATTGTTGGTGGTCGCATCACATTTGATAAGTCTCAATAACAACGGCCTATAAAATTCGGAACATTAGAAGCGCTATCCGTTCCAAAATAGAACTGTGTTTTTTGGAGAAAGCGCTTTCGCTTGTAATTAACAGCAGCGCTTTCCCGGTGAATGAGGCCGCTCCGAACTTTTCAATTTAACGAAGGAGCATGACCTGTCTATTCATTGCAATCTGAGGAAGAGAACTGACCCAGCCTGCGCTAAGATGCTGAGTGATGATTAGTCCCAGCAAACCTCAATTGCCTACCCTTTGGATAAGATGACCTATTATGTTTTATGAACCAAGAAAAAAAAATCACGGCCTCCCTAAAAACCCTTTTAATAGCCTGATTGTGCCAAGGCCGATTGGCTGGATTAGTTCAGTTGATATTAATAACATCGCTAACCTTGCCCCCTATAGTTTTTTCAATGCGGTGAGTTACCAACCGCCCACGGTGATGTTTTCCGGCGGGGCCGGTAGCTCTGAAGACGGCATGAAAGACACTATTCGAAATATCGAAGCCAGTGGTGAATTTGTCTGCAATATCGCGACATGGCATACCCGTGAGCAGATGAATCAGTCGTCTGCAGCTGTGCCGCCTGAAACCGACGAGATTGAGCTTACAGGGCTTACCTCAATTGCATCTGAACTTGTTAATGCACCTCGTATAGCACAGGCACCTGTGCACCTAGAATGTCGTTATCTGAAAACTGTCGACATCCCCGGTTGGACAAAGGCCGATGAGTATAAGATGGTCATAGGTGAGGTGATCGGTATTCATATCAACGATGAACTGATCACCGAAGAGGGACTAGTTGATATAGCGAAGATGATGCCAATCGGCAGACTCGGTTACGATGACTACACTCGAGTTGACAGTGGTTCATTGTTTAAAATAACTCGGCCCAGGTAACGACCAGTGCGCGTCATTAATGCTAGAGCGAAAATCTACTTGAACTGATCTTCGCTCCAGCGGCAGACTATTACTTAAGTTTGGAGTAATTCGTCGCACTCATCGTGAATGCTTCTGCCGATATTGGCACTGGGTATTTGGCTAATAGAGCCACCCATTCGTCGTCTTTTAGAAAAGCATCCCAAACTTCTTGTCTATGGGCCCGATTCTCATAAGCCAGCATCCAAACCAGCGTATTAGGATCATCAAGCCTCTGCCAAACTGCAATAATCTCTGCCCCTAAACGCTCAAAGATTTCTATCTCTTTTTCACGAAAGCGCTGATGTAAATTATTGATACCACCGACGCCGTCTTTCATCGGCTCTGCGGTGTACATCCGCATTTCAAAACAACGGGAGTCAGCAGCCACATTAGCGGAATACTCAGCACTTAAATCAGCTGCAGGCCCGCAAGGCAATGGCTCTTGAGCAAGCAAATTAGGGGTAAATCCCAACGCGCAAATAAGCGCAATTAGTAATCTGGTCATAAATCCTTTCCTTTTGTTGTTCTTAATTATTTTGAGCTACCGTCAGTTTAGGTCACAGACAGCATGACAAACCTAGGCCCCATTTAGTTCTAATAAATTGCTGGGGATGTTGAGTCCGCAGATAACGACTTTATCTGCCAACCCTATGGATACGTTAAGTGATCCCCGCCAAAAAGGAAAGGGCCATTTAAGCGCTGTGGCGTCGATTGGGTTTGTGTTGGCTGGAGGATCATTTGGCTGTAATTTACCTCCATTTTACCTCTACTATGATCACCGCTCAGCACCGCTGAAGATCCGCGCTCCATTTAATTACGTGAAGCCATCCAACTGTTTGAGTATTTGCTTCTCGCCTGAGTAGCATTATGATGACCACACTAATCATAGGGGGCAGCAATGCGCGCACTTTATCTCGTTCCAATCTTATTATTCGCCGTATTATCTAATTGTAGCGAGCAACCTTCACAGAAAATGGATATCCTCGGCGGTTTAAACACCAGCGCTGAGGAGTTGCAGTCTCGACCCGCCCTCGACCAGTTAAGTCAGCTTGAAGCTGCGGCTAGAGCAAGCCGTGTATCTAACGTGTCTTATGACCTGAACATCGACTTAGTCTCAGCGGTTGATTCCTATCAGGGGCTAGTCACCCTGCAATTTGATCTCGATGATACGAATTCCTCGCTGAATGTAGATTTTACTGGTGGCTCAATCTCTACCGTTGAGGCCAACGGTGAGGCCATCGAGGTTGACTACAACGGTTTTTTCGTCCGATTGCCTGAAGCTGCACTCGAACAAGGAAGTAATGTTGTCACGATCGAATATTCACACCCCTACGACCAAGATGGCACTGGTTTACATCGTTTTGTGGACCCTGAAGACGGCAATACCTATCTTTATACTTACCTTTGGCCCTATTACTCAAACAGACTATTTCCTAATTTTGATCAACCGAACGTAAAAGCAAGCTATGAGCTTAAAGTTCTCGCTGCAAATGACTGGCAAGTAATTTCATCAACTACCGAAAGCTCAGTAGAAACCGTAGAAGATTCGAAACTTTGGCATTTCCCCAAATCTGAAAGATTCTCTAGCTACATATTTTCGCTTCATGCTGGCCCCTATAAAATCTGGGAGGACACTGCAGGCAACGTTCCAATTCGTCTAATGGCAAGACAATCGCTTGCTCAATATGTCGCTGTCGAAGAGTGGATGCAATATACGAAATCTGGCATTGAACACTACAATAACTATTTTGAAATACCTTACCCCTTCAAAAAATATGACCAGGTGATTGTTCCTGATTTCTTAATTGGCGCAATGGAAAATGTTGCTGCAGTGACATTCTCTGAAAGCTATGTTGATCGCGGCTCGTCCAATCGATTCAGCAGTCAACGTAGAGCCGGAACTATTTTGCATGAAATGGCACATATGTGGTTCGGTGATTTAGTCACCATGAATTGGTGGAATGGCCTATGGTTGAACGAAAGTTTTGCAACACTAATGTCTTCTATAGCTGTATCCGAAGCTACTGAATTTGACGACCTGTGGCATGACTTTTACCTGTCAGAAAACTTAACAGCAATTTCAGCTGACAAGGCTGTCTCAACCCATCCCATAGAAGTTCCGGTGGTGAGTTCCAACGATTTTTTCAACGTATTTGATTCAATTACCTATGATAAAGGCGCATCAGTGCTTAACCAGCTGTCTCATTACATTGGTCGCGAGGACTTTCGACTAGGGGTTTCCAGTTATCTCAAACAACATTCATGGGGAAATACCGAGCTGTCTGATTTCATGGATTCATTGTCCACACAGTCCGGCATTGATCTTAACTCGTGGGCTCAAGACTGGATGTATCAGGCTGGGGTCAACCAATTGGAAGCAAAATTTGGTTGCGAAGCTGGCCTAATAACTACTTTCTCAATTTTGCAGACCTCCTCTGAAAGCCATCCTACCTTACGCAATCAGCGCGTTCAGCTAGGGCTGTTCTCAAGAGACGATAACGGGGTGATTGCAGCCTTCGCGGCACTGCCAATTGAGGTGACCGGCGCAGAAACAGTCGTGGAAGATGCGCAAGGTTTGGCCTGCCCGCAACTAGCACTGCCAAACTACGAAGGCTGGGGTTATGCCGAGATCAAATTAGACGACGTCAGCATGAACACCATAATTAACGATAGCGCGCTCCTTGGCATTAGCGATCCGCTTATGCGGTCGATGGTTTGGACAGCACTTTTTGACGCTCCCGGCAATGGCCAGATGGATAACAATCAACTGCTTGCGCTTCTCGTTACCAACATGCCTTTTGAAACTAATGACCGGATTATTAGACAAACGCTATCTGAGTTGGTGTCAAATTTAAATCACTTAGAGAAACTGGGAGACCGCTTCACTTTTCAACTAACTACCTATAGCAATGCGGCCGAGGAGCAACTATGGGATTTAATTTCAAGAGGTGTCATTGCCGGCGCTGATGCGCAAAGCGAGAGCACTCTGGATCTTCGCCTAAGATATTACCGAGGCATCGCACGCAGCGACATTGCTTTGAATAATCTTAATGGGCTTCTAAACGATGAGGGGACGGTACCTGGGCTGACCATCGGTCAAGGTACACGGTGGGATATTATTAACCGCTTGGCCGAAAGGAACTATCTGAATATACGTGACCTTATTTCCGACGAACAAGCACGAGATCCCTCAGATGCTGGCAGGCGTGCGTATTTTTCCGCCCAATCAGCCCTGCCTAACCTGGAGATTAAGCAAACATGGGTGGAGAGATTCTTGGACACTGAAAACCCACTGCCTTTGTCAAATCAGCGGGCAGCGATGGGTTCTATCTTTCCGCCGGGCCAAGAGGAATTACAGTTAGCATTGCTGCCGCGCCTTACAACTGACTTGCCCATTTTGGCAGCTGAAAAAGATAACTATTATCTACAATCCTATGGGCGAGATTTATTTGCAGGCATCTGTAGTAGGGAAGGCTTGGAAATAATCGCACAGGCGATCTCAGAACCTGACGCTATCGGACCTACTCTCTATCGCTTTATGAGCGAGAACGTACAGAGCGCTGAGCTTTGTGTCGCCTCAAAAGAAAACTAATAGAGGTAACTTAGACAGACCACCGAACTATATCGAGAGAACTTGCTAACTCAACCGAAGGACATCCCTAAAGGGATCGATAAAGAGGTTGGTGAGAAAGTCGGGCAGGCGAAAATGCAGAGATCTGTCAAAGCTTTAAAACTAAACAGACCCAGACAATAAAGCTTTATAAAACAGGTCTAGCGCCGCTTCAGTGAACATCAGCATATTTGCTTCTCGATCGGTAGATCCTGTTTCTATTTTGCAGGTCAACTCTACCGGTCCAGATATACCAATGACGCTAGTCCCGGCTGCATGCCCGTAAGGCGTTGGAGTCGGTCCTGCTGCCCCCAGCTCCGCGACACCCCAGGTGGTTTCCAATTTAGCCCGCGCTGCTCTCGCAAACTCCAGAACCATTTCTTCTGACAAGGGCTTTAAGTCTTTCACCCGCGCTCTATCAAGATCTAGAAACTCTCGCCTCGAGCGCAGGCTATAAACAACACTGCCACCAACAAAAAAAGCCGAAGCGCCGGCAACACAAAGCAAATTGGCAGAAATAAAACCACCAGTCGAAGACTCAGCCACTGAGACAGTTTGCTTGAGCTCGAGTAATTTTGCAGCAATAGCGGCAGACGATTCGAAAGTTGGCTTCATTATTAATAACTCTTGTAGGTGGTTCTGGATAGCAGTTCCGATTAGTGATTCTCGCTGATTTACTTTTTAGGTGCCGTAATCTCATCAACGCTATCCCTAGAGGACACTAATGCATGCCAGCGCCAAAGATTAGTCAATGATTCATCAGGTTTTAAACCAACCGAGGTCCTCGCAAAATCGATAGCTGTGATTAGCGTGATATCGGCAATGGTAAATCTTACACCGGCCACATATTCAGAGTGCGCGAATTCTTTGTCTAGGCGCTCGTAGTAATTATTTACATTAACGTCACTGACTTCTTTTGCCTCCGGAATCTGCTTGTAGATACCCATCTTCGCAACGATTGGACCGTTGACCCAAGACACACCAATTTGAGGCCAAAGTTCGGTCTCCATAACTCGGTTGCGCATTTCGATGTGGCCTAATTCATAAGCATCCTTACCAAATAAATTAGGTTCCGGATATACGGCTTCTAAATAGCGGCAGATGGCGATTGATTCAGATAAGAAGCGCCCATCATCAAGCTCTAAAACAGGTACTTTGCCACTAGGGTTCTTTTTCAAAAACTCCGGCGACTTGTGTTCGCCTTTTGCCATATCCACCTGCACTAAGTCGTAATCTAGACCTTTTTCAGCCAAAAAGATTCTTACCTTGCGTGGATTAGGTGCAGCACTGTAGTCATAAAGTTTCATCAAAAATTCCTGTTCGTTGTTTTAAATTCAAAGGCGGATATGAAGCATAAGTCACCCTGTGCACCATGATAGTCCATTAGGCAACAAGACGGGAGCTAAAAAGAAGGCTGGAATAGTTTGCCCAATTTGAACAAATCTCTATACTAATCAGAGAATTGTCTCGAAAGGCCTGTTTAGGTTGGCGAAAAAAATCTCGACATCCAGCCAACAAATCCCTATAGTGCGCCCCCTTGATACTCGACTTATCAACTCAATTTTATCTCACCCTATTCACCCAACACTAACTGATCTAGGCCATGACTGCCTATTTAGGATATTTCTGTGATCTCAACTGCCAACATCACCATGCAATTTGGTGCCAAGCCTCTTTTTGAAAATATCTCCGTAAAATTTGGAGATGGTAATCGCTACGGACTAATTGGCGCCAATGGTTGCGGCAAGACCACCTTCATGAAAATACTCGATGGCACCCTCACTCCCACAGCCGGCAATGTCTCTATTACACCTAACGAGCGTCTTGGGAAACTCAGCCAGGACCAATTTGCATTTGAGGCCTATAGCGTTCTGGACACCGTGATAATGGGTCACGAAGCCCTTTGGGAAATCAAAAAAGAAAGGGACCGCATTTATTCACTACCTGAAATGTCCGAAGACGATGGCATGGCGGTCGCGACGCCTACGGGTTCTGGCTCTCTACCGACACCGCTCACTACATGCCCGGCTTCTGCGCCAAGTTAGGCATGGCCTTCACTCTCGCTCGGACGGGAGACCCAACGCCTCTTCCGATGCGCCGGCAGCCGACGCCCATCGACCCGAAGGGCAACTCTATTCGCATCGTTCCTCCAGTCGTGCCATCGTTCGAAACGGCTCCACTTCACTCCAGCGGACCTTCTCATCACGCCGACCCGACGGTGACGCCTCGAAAGATCTCTTTCACCTCGTCGCCCGGTGGCGCCAACGCGCCGACGCCTCCTTCGCCGACGTGTACACTGGAGGAGGGCGTCGACTACCAACCCTTGGTGTCGGCAACGACGTCGGCCCGCTTCTTGTCCGATCACTTGGGCCCCACCACTCAGACGGACTCGCAGCATTCGCCTACTGAGTTTGTCCGACCTTCGGACATTAACGAGAACCCTCGTCCGAGCCTATCGTTCCTCAACCTGTTCTCGGGCCCCTATCAGAACCATCGTGAGGGGGGGTTGTCCAAGACACTTCGTGCCTTCGGTTGGGATTCAGTCACGGACTTCGATAACGACCGAGATCTCGGCGGAGGATGGCAAGACGACTTGCTGAACGACTCGCGATACACTGAGGTACTCCATCAGGCTCGCGCGGGCGCATACGACTCCATCCACTGCGCCTATCCGTGTGTCACTACCACAGTGGCCAGGTGCTTCGATGCTTCCGGCGAGGGGGGTGGCCGTGGTCCTATCCCAGTGCGCAGCGCTGAATATCCTGACGGACTTCCCAACCTTCCGCCGAAGTACAAGCGCGAGCTACTCAACGCAAACCGCCTCCTCGACCGCACGATCGAGGTTCTCATCGCGGCACATCAGTCACCGCGTCGGACTACCATCTGCTTTGAGGGCCCTGCCGATCGCAGCATCTCCGGCACAGCCCAACACATGGCCGACGTGTCGCACGGCTCCGTCTTCGCCACCTCGCAGTTCAAACGCCTCCAAGCAGCGATTCCGAAATCCTCCATGGCTACCTTCGCGAACTGCCGCTTCGACGCGACCTCCCAGAAGTACAT
>MDTF01018477.1_pt1 | contig 16518 bp, 16 predicted proteins | sample 811191 | NCBI WGS metagenome assembly MDTF01 (sample SAMN05326649, study PRJNA326480) | marine metagenome | isolation source: seawater | place: Southern Ocean | collected 2011 | reverse complement strand
TGTAATAGAGTCTTCTTTTGAACTGACTAAAATACTTTTTTTAGTCTTTTGGCTTGTTTTTATAAACAGTACCTTTTTTTACTTAACAGTTCCTCTCAACTCATTCCAAGTTTCAATTGGTACAAATTTGATGGAAACAGAATTTACACAATGCCTAGTATCTTTTTCTGTAAATCCTTCGCCCAAAAAAACGTGACCTAAATGGCCGTTGCAATGGTTGCAAACAATTTCTGTTCTTCTGCCATCAGCATCAGGAATACGTTTTACAGCGCCATCAATTTCATCATCAAAACTTGGCCAACCACAATGGCCATCAAACTTATCGTCAGATTTATACAGAGGAGCATTACATTTTCTACAGAGATAAACCCCTTCTGCATCAAAGTCGTAATATTCACCAGTAAAAGGGTATTCCGTTCCTTTTCTATCTAAAACGCGTGATTCTTCAGGAGTCAGTTCGTTGTAATTTCCAGATTCGCGTAATTGTAGATTTTCAGCATTCATACTAGTATCTTGTTTGGTGTTATTGCTTGATTTTTTTTCTGTCTGTTGGGCGCAACTAGAGTATGTAATTGCGAAAATAATACCTAAAATGAAAGACAATTTTCTCATGGTAGATTGATTTGTAATACTAACGATTTGAATAAAAATAAGTTTACTACGATCTATATATTCAATTTTAGCTTATTATATTTACAAATTATAACCAAACTGCATATGAACCAACTATACTTAATCACACTATTAAGCCTGCTATCTGTTGTAACAAAAGCTCAAGAACTTCCTTTTTATATTTCAAATGACACCGTCTCGATGTTTCGATTGGATTATTACATTCGAAATGTAATTGACGATCGTACTGATTTCAATATCTGGGCTGATTCTACCCATGATTCACAACGATATGATGATTTTCGGTATGAGTTCGAAGTGTTTCTGAAGAAATCTATTGTTCCAAAATACAATGCAGAACCCGTTTTAGTAAAAGTGAAAGAATTTAAAGTTTGGGAAAATCAAACTGATTCAGGGCTTTATGCTAAGGAATATATAGATGTCATTTATTATCTATATGCCAACTTGAAATTTATTGAAGTATATAGTAGCACTTACACACATGAAAATACTTCAAATCGGGAAAGGCAAAATGCTCATATGGTTAACGTTAGGGCTATAGTCCGTGAAATGTTTAATGACTTCGAGCTCAATTCAGGATATAAATTGGTAGAATATTAGTAGACGCATTTGTTTTCGTGTGGAATTCCCTAATTTCGGACACTTCAAAACATTTAGTCTATGAAACTATTAGATGGTAAAGTAGCTTTAATTACTGGAGCTACCCGTGGAATTGGGAAAGGAATTGCCGAATCATTTGCAGCTCAGGGAGCTACAGTGGCATTTACATACGCTTCTTCAGCTAAAAAAGCAGAAGAATTAGAAAAAGAATTAGCCGATAAATACGGTGTAAAAGTTAAAGGTTATCAGTCAAACGCTGCCGATTTTGACGCTGCTCAAGACCTAGTAGCAGAGGTTGTTAAAGAATTCGGTACTGTTGATGTTTTGGTGAACAACGCAGGTATCACACGCGATACTTTAATGATGCGTATGTCTGAAGAGCAATGGGATGAAGTTATTCAAACCAACTTGAAGTCTGTATTTAACATGACCAAAGCTGTTATGCGTACCATGTTAAAAGCACGTTCAGGTTCTATTATCAACATGAGCTCTGTTGTTGGTGTTAAAGGAAATGCTGGTCAAGCCAACTATTCCGCATCAAAAGCTGGTATCTTAGGATTTACAAAATCAATTGCTTTAGAATTGGGTTCTAGAAATATCCGTTGCAATGCTATTGCTCCAGGTTTTATTGAAACTGAAATGACTGATGCATTGGATGCTGATACAGTTCAAGGTTGGAGAGAGTCTATTCCGCTAAAACGTGGTGGAACTCCTGAAGATGTTGCTCAAGCTTGTTTATTTTTAGCTTCAGACATGTCGGCATATATCACTGGACAGACTTTGAACGTTGATGGTGGTATGTTGACCTGATTTTGGAGTAATTATTCATGAATTTTACAACAGAATATTCATTCATATACATTTTAGGGTGCGCAGTCTTTGCCGGACTGCTCACCTTTTTTGCTTATTACCGAAACTCTTCGGTTAGAGAAATCGCAACACCTTGGAAATGGGTTTTATCTCTCTTGCGATTTACAGCAGTTTTCATCATTGCTTTTTTACTTCTCAACCCCATGTTGAGAGATGTTCAAGAAGAGAAGGAAAAGCCTCTCATTATCTTTGCTCAAGATGAGTCTGAATCTATTTTATTAAATGCAGATTCGGTAGAATACAAAACAAAATTCCCCGCTGAAGTTGATGCATTACTCAATCAGCTTTCACAAAATTACCGCGTAGAAGCTTTGGGGTTTGGAGATCAAATTTCAGACACCAATTTCAATTACAACCAGAAGTATACTGACTACGGAAGTTTACTTCAAACAATAGATGATCGTTATGCAAATACAAACCTAGGAGCGGTGATTATAGCTTCGGATGGTTTGTATAATAGAGGTGTAAATCCTGTTCATCACTCGGGCCGAACTCAGTTTCCGGTATACTCAGTAATGATGGGTGATACAACTGCTCAGCGCGATATTCAAATTAATGATGTTAAGCATAATGCCATCGTTTACAAAGGCAACCGTTTTCCTGTTGATGTTTATTTAGATGAATTTGGTTTTGATGATGAATCGGTTTCAGTAGATATCTGGAAAGACGGTAATCGTATTGAATCACAAAAAATTACCCTTGAAAAATCGCAAAAAATTCATTTTGAGTTAGAAGCTGAAGAAGAGGGCGTACAAGCATTTCAAGTTCGTGTTTCAACTTTAAAAGGCGAACTAACGGAAGTAAACAATCAATCTCGATTTTATGTAGAAGTCATAGAATCAAAGCAAAAGATTTTACTCACTGCCAGATCTGCTCATCCTGATATTGCTGCTTTTCGTCAGACGCTTGAATCCCAAGTGAATTATGAGGTTACATTCAATTATTTCAAAGATTTACCTCAAGATTTCAATGCATTCAATTTAGTTGTTGTTTTCTCTGGTGAAGGTGAAGATTTGATGTCTATTAGACAAAAAGCGGCATCTAGTTCAAGCAATGTGTGTTGGGTTGTGCAATCAAATGTGAATACTTCCATTTGGAATGGAATGAAACTTCCGCTGCAACTCAATGACGGTAGAAATCAAACGCAGCAAGTAACAGCCAAATGGAACAAGCAATTTCAGTTGTTTACAGTTGGTGAAAACTCATTATCTAATTTGGGTGAATGGCCTCCGATTGAGGCTCCATTTGGTAAGGCAATACTTCAAGGCAACGGACAGGTGGCGGTTTACCAATCAATTGGTAAAGTAGTAACTGAAAATCCGTTGATTTCGCTTGTAGAGCAAGGGAATAGCAAAACGGGATTCATAATTGGCTCAGGATATTGGAGGTGGAGAATCATCAATTTTGCACAAGATCAAAATCGCGAAGCCTATCAAGAAATTATTGGTAAGTTCTTCTCTTACTTGATGTTGAAAGAAGATAAAAGCCGATTCAGATTGCAATTCAATCAGTTTTTTGCAGAGAATGAGCCAGTGGTTATTCGAGCTGAATTATACAATGCTAGTTACGAGTTGATTAACGATGTTCCAGTAAAGGTGACGTTAACCGATCAAAATGAAAAGGCGTATCCGTTTGAAATGTTGCCGCAAGGAAACAGCTATGTCCTTCAGGCAGGCGTATTACCTGTTGGTGAGTATACTATTCAAGCTACAGCAACTAGAGATGGACAAGAATATGTGAAAACGGGTAAAATTCAGGTTAGACCGATTACTCTTGAAAGCTCCAATACTCAAGCTAATTTTGCCTTACTTGAAGCTTGGAGTCAACAAACTGGTGGAATAGCGATATCAACAGAAAATTTGAATCAAATCCCTCAATTACTGGAAGAGAGAGATGATTTGGTTACAACCATTCATACCAAAGAAAAATTGACCAGCATTTTAGAGAAATGGTGGGTAATTGTGTTGGCTTTAGTTCTTTTAAGCTGCGAATGGTTTATTAGAAAATGGCAAGGAAGTTATTGATATTCGTACACCAAGTTCGAATCCCAACCTACAACTTGCAATACCAATTTATTTCCAGCGGCATATCGAATTGCTGATAAATCAAAAGACAAGTCTTCGTGAATAAAGGCTCTACAAGCATCATCGTTGTGCTTGTGTTCTAGATACATATTTAGGCGAGGAGGCATGCTCTTCATGTATTTTCCATCAGAAACTAAACTGAATTCATGTTGTCTACAACCACCGCCAAATTGTACAGATAATTTCAAAGAATCACCTTCTATAAAAGCCTTTGTGATGGTAACACGATCAAGTTCGGGTTGAATTGCAAAATCTGATTGGATACGTGTTCCCAAATTCAGGACTTCGAACCCTTTTTTTGGATCAGTAACAATGGCATCTCCGGCTTCAGAAACGTAGTTTTTAACCACCCCAGTTGTTTCAATAGGTGCTGACTCAGAGGTTGTTTGTTCAGCATTTTTGCAAAACGTAAGTAGGGGAATTAACCCTAATATGAGGTATTTCATTTTTTAGATTCTATCAGTTTATCTAGCTCAAACATTTCATCACGGAGTCTGGCAGCTTCCAAGAAATCCATACTTCTAGCGGCTTTCTCCATGGCCTTTTTAGTTTGATCGCGTTGTTTGATGAGATCATCAGATTTCATGTATTTCACAACCGGATCTGCTGCTATTGATATTTGCTCAGGATCAGCATAGTATTGTTGTTTTTCAGCTTTTTTACGACTGTCTGCAACAGAGGTTTGTACTAAGATACCTTCTTTTGACTTAACAATTTGAGTTGGCGTAATGCCATGTTCCTCATTATACTTTAACTGTTTTTCGCGTCTTCTGTTCGTTTCATCAATGGTTCTATGCATTGATTTGGTGATTTTATCGGCATACATAATCACCTTACCATTTACGTTACGCGCAGCACGACCAGCAGTTTGTGTCATGGAGGTTTCTGAACGTAAAAAACCTTCTTTATCTGCATCTAAAATGGCAACCAATGATACTTCAGGTAAATCTAACCCCTCACGAAGTAAGTTGATACCAATTAACACATCAAATAAACCAAAACGCAAATCACGCAAGATTTCTACACGCTCTATGGTGTCGATATCAGAGTGGATGTAACGACATTTGATGCCCATTTTAGTGAAGTATTTGGCTAATTCTTCACTCATACGCTTGGTGAGTGTTGTAACCAAAACACGCTCTTCTTTTTCGATGCGTTGTTGCACTTCTTCTAACAAATCATCTACTTGATTGCCAACCGGACGAACATCAATAATTGGATCTAATAATCCTGTAGGACGAATAACTTGCTCGGCAATAACACCTTCAGATTTCTCCAGTTCGTATGGAGCAGGGGTTGCCGAAACAAAGATGGTTTGCCCTTGAATACTCTCAAATTCATCAAACTTCAACGGACGATTGTCCAGTGCACTTGGCAATCGGAAACCGTATTCAACTAAATTTACTTTTCGGGCACGGTCACCGCCATACATGGCTTTAATCTGAGGCATTGTTACATGACTCTCATCAATAACCATCAAGAAATCATCTGGAAAATAATCGAGTAAGCAGAATGGTCTGTCACCTGGATTTCTGCGATCGAAATATCTAGAGTAGTTCTCAATTCCACTACAATAGCCAAGCTCACGCATCATTTCTAAATCGTAATTCACGCGTTCGTTTAGACGTTTGGCTTCTAATGGTTTTCCAATTTCTTGGAAATATTCAACCTGTTTAACCAGGTCTTCACCAATCTCATAAGTAGCTTTTATGGTAGAATCTTTACTGGTTACGAAGATGTTTGCAGGATAAATTCGAACGGCATCAAATCGGTCTATTGCATGTCCACTAATTGGATCAATGGCTTCGATAGATTCAATTTCATCACCCCAGAAAATCACTCGAAAAGCATGATCAGCATAGGCTAGATAAACATCAACTGTATCTCCCTTAACGCGGAAGTTTCCACGATTAAAATCACCAGTAGTTCTTGAGTAAAGGGAATCGACTAATCTGTTGAGAAAATAGTTTCTCGACATGTTTTCACCTTCTTTCAAATCGATTACACTTTGGTTGAATTCAGCTGGGTTACCAATACCATAAATACACGAAACCGAAGCCACAACGATTACATCTCGTCTGCCCGAAAGGAGAGAAGAGGTAGCTGATAAACGCAATTTTTCGATTTCATCATTGATAGATAAATCTTTCTCGATATATGTATCTGTAACTGGGAGGTAGGCCTCTGGCTGGTAGTAATCGTAGTACGATACGAAATACTCCACGGCATTATTCGGGAAAAACTGTTTGAACTCACCGTAAAGCTGAGCTGCCAACGTTTTGTTGTGACTCAAAATCAAGGTTGGTTTTTTAACCTCCTTAATTACATTAGCAATGGTGAATGTTTTTCCAGAACCGGTAACCCCTAACAATGTTTGAAAATGATCTCCAGCATTAACGCCTTCGGCCAATTGTTTGATTGCTGTGGGTTGATCTCCTGTGGGTTTAAAATCTGATGTTATCTCAAAATCCATAATCGTGTAATCGCACTACAAATTACGGATAACCGATTGGTTTGTTTGTAAGGAGTGGCAAAGATTTTAGAATAAGGTAAGTTGGTCGGTTATGGGAGGTTTTAAGACTAGTATTTCAAACCAGTCAGGTTTTGAAAACCTAACTGATTTCACAAAAACAAAAAAGCCGCTTCTGGATATCCAAAAACGGCTTTATAAATCTATTGTGTGGGTTATTTACTCAAACCCAATGCTTTTACCATAAAACGTGGAAGCGGTTTCTCAGGATTTCGTTTTTTCAAGTTGAAATATAATCCCCATTTTTTCATGATTGGAACTTTATGTGTTTCAACAAACTCAATAAGTGTTCCATCAGGATCTTCAATGTAAGAGAATCTACCAGCAGCCTCACCCATATCGAAACTATTGTCGCTATCAACTGTAAATGGAGTTTGATTTTTATCAGCTACAGTTTTCAAAAAATCCATACCAATCACATCAAAACACAAATGAATAAAGCCAGGGTCTCCCCAATAGCGATTTTCATATGTTTTGTTTGGTTTTCGATCTAAAGATTGAATCAATTCAATTTCGGTTTTACAGAATAGCTCACTAAAAGCACCTTTTCTAACATCTGTATGCGCTAAAAGTACTTTGCGGTATCTGTTTCCATCAATGGTAACTTCTTTATCCCACTTGATGATATCGTATTTTAAAACCTTTTGGTAGAAAGGAATTGAAACTTCTAAATTGGAAACACCAACAACAGCACCGTGAATTCCACCTGTCAATTTCTTTGATTTGGCGTTGAACCAAGATGTAGATTCAACCAACTGAAACCAGTTGTTATAAGGGTCTTTAACGTAAAATCCTTCACCTGGAGTATCGTGATATATGGTTAGACCTTTACTTTCTAAAAAGGCCTTGGTTTCTTTTAAGTTCTTGCATTTGATTTTAGCAGCATTGATTCCTAAATCACCTAAAAGAACCTCTGGCTTTGGGCCTTGGTTTTCGCGATCGGTAAACTGCCAAATTTCAAATCCACCGCCACCAGCTAAATTCATAGCTAAAATGGCATATCGGTTGTGTGGTTTTCCTCCAGTGTACTCAGCCATTAGCGTGGCTTCACCAGAATCTTTAAAAATAGGAACATCCATTCCGAAATGTTCTCTATACCATTGAAAGGCTTCGTCTGCGTTGTGTACACCAACCCCCATTTGTTGGATGCCACTGATAAGGTAATTATCTTTAATCATGCGTGGAGCGAAAATAAATTAAACCGATTAATGAAAGGGCATGGATGGCACAGTTAAGGCTGCTTTTCTAGCAGAATCTTTCTGCATTTCAGATAAACTGCGGTTGTATTGATACACAGCTCCTTCCCAAGTTCCATAAAGTGTATTGGGTAAAGCAATGTATTTTGTGCCCATTTCTGTAGCGCGTTCTTCTACCAGTTTTTTACGATCGGCATTTACAGTTGGTTTGTCCCAAATATGGTCGTAATCGCCTAAGTTGTCGCCAATAAATAGTTGAATATCATAGCCTAAATCAGTAACAGCTTTTCTTCTTTCAGTCTTGTCTGATGTAGTTGTTTTCAAGTAAAAGTGCTCATCGCCCAACTGCGGTAAACCTAAATCTTGCATGTTTTTTTGAGTGGCAACCAAATCAGCTTCTTGATTACGATTGCTTACGTAAAAGATAGAAACACCTAAGCTATCAGCTAAACGCAAGAACGATGTAACGCCCGCAATAGGTTTTGCTTCAGCCAATTGTACCCATTGTGCCCAAGTTTCAGGAGAATAAGGCTTTTCATTTACAATCTGCCAAGCTGTATATGGGCTGTTATCTAAAACTGTTTCATCTAAGTCTAAAACCACTGCTGGTTTTTCTGGATTTGCTTCAAGGGCTTGAATTAGTTGGATAGATGCTAAATGATAGGCTTGGTAACACAATGCATCGTATTCAGCCGCGTGCTGTGTAAAAAGTGTTGCAGCAGTTAAGTATTCTTGAGACGGAATAGTTTTTACTTCAACTGTTTTATCTGCAGTTTTTGGCTGACAAGCTGTAAGAAATAAGAAAAGTACCGGAATGAAAAATTTCACATCCATAATATCAGTATTTGCCGCAATGATAAAATAACCTAGCGAGAAATTCCTGATGGTGATAATACGGTTTTGTGAACTTATTAACGGATGGTGTTGATCTGCTTCCAATTCAAATTCAAATCATTGAAGACCTGTTCTTTGATGGGTTTTGAATTATCATATCGTTTTTCTTCTGGAATTTCATCATGGTTTTCCAAATCCAATTGATTGAATAAAAGCCCTTGTTGGATGTTAAAATCGGAGACTTCATTGGAACTGAAAATATGTTTCTTTTCAAGAGTAAAATCAATGTTGGTGTGAATCAAATGCGGATACCAATTCCCATTTCTAAAAGTATATTCGATGCTTCTATTAAAAGTTGGATTTTCAATTCCATAACCAGCCAAGAAAATGACTGGTTTGATGTATGCAGGAATGACCAAAACTCCATCATAGTGGTATTTTATAAATGCGTAGCTGTTGGCATCTAAGTACAATGTTCCTTGTTGGCGAGTATGCTCTACTTTGTTTTTAGATTCGAAATGAATCACCATAACCTCTCTACCTTGAAATGTGGTTGGCTGACCGAAAGTGTAAATGAATTTTTTAAAATAATTGCTGTCTAAAAATATTTCACGCGTATGTACAATATCGGTTTGTAAAACAGCTTGAGGACCGCTCAAAGCTGTGGCAATCATTTTGGCATCGGCAGTGTCAATGGTTTCTCCCTTTTTTTCTGCTTTCCTTTTTTCTTTGGCAGCCTGTTTGTCTCTTTTTTCCTTGTTTAAAGCTACTTCATAGAGTTTATCAGGCTCTCGGTAAAGCATTACTTGATGCTGATTCTTAACACTTGTATCTGAATAAGCTGGGAAATAAGATTTGAAAACGGCCTCTTTGTAACTGATTGGATTTTGATTTTCTGTAATCCATTCTCGGTAATAACTTCTACCTGTAAAAGCTTGACGTGGATAGTTTTCTGGAATATTTTCTAACCCAATTTGAATGTAGTATGTCGGAGGTTTTGGCCTGATAACGACCTCTTTTAAGTTAAAAGCACTAGGCTTTAATTTAATGGTTGATTCTTTTTTGAGCTTCGATAATGGCTGCTCAAACACATCATAGCCTAGGTAGTTGATTTCTATGGTGTCATTTAAATAAGCTTGAGGAATTTTAAATTCAAATTCACCGTTTTCATTAGTTGTTGTTCCAATCGATCTGATTTTTAGAGCGATGTTGGCGTAGGGTAGAGGGGTTTTGGTTTTCTGATCGATAACAGATCCGCTAAATCGAACGAGTGAATCTTGTGAGAATGAGATCAGACTTGATAAAATCAAGAACAACAGTGTAACCGTGTATTTCATAGCATGATAGGATAAAGTGGGTTAAAAGTATCAAAATCAAGGTTTCAATGGAGTTGAAATCCATCAAAGGATGTTAAAAAAGACAAACGGAAAAAGATTACTTGGGAAGGTATTTGATGGCTTCTCTATTCGATACAGTTTTCAATTCGTGTTGATCTACAAAATCGGCAACCCAATCTGGGTTTGTTTTGCTGATTTCTCGTAAAATCCAACCAATGGCTTTTTGAATGAAAAACTCATTTGATGCTAAGTGAGGTGTTATGTAGTTGTAAACAAGGTCTAAATCTACCTTTTCTTTGTATTTCAGTTGAAAGATGATGCTACATCGAATTAACCACATATCATCTGATTGATTCCAGCGAGAGGTAATTGAATCTATTTTTTCGGGAAACTCCAAGAAGTAAGGCCCCATTAAATTGGCAGCGATAAAATCAACAGTGTCCCACCAACTTTTGTGTGTGGCCATCCATTCAAACAACTCAATACTATCTGGTTTCCGATACCATTTTAAGCGTTTTGATATGTCTTGAGTAACTTGTTGTAACTCACGTTGTGGTTGATCCCAAAGGAATTTCACCTCTGCTGGCCAAGTATCTACTGGTTTACCTAAATCGGTGATGATTTTACGCTCAATCTCTTTTCGAGTAGTAGCATCAACTCCAAAAAACTCAAATTGATCGCGCATGTAAGCCTTCATGCTTACTGCTCTTTTTGGGTTTGCTTTCTGTTGAAAAAGCTCAATGAGGTAATGAGAAAACTCGAGAGCCATTAGGTTTAGGCTTGTAACCTTTTTGATTTTAAAACAAATGCAGTTGCCAGTGATAGTAGAAATCCAACAGGTAAAATCTCGAAGAATGTCATGGCTATCATCACCCAAGGTTTTTTGTACTGCACTGCAAATTGTTCAAGCTCTTCTTCTTTCACTGCCAATTCTTGCTCTGAAAGTCCTTGCTCTTGGTAGCGACTGAGTAGCTCAGCTATATAATTGTCTACAAAATCTGGATTGAAATTGTAATAATAAAACATCCAACCAGCCGTGTAAACCACAGAAATGATACCAGTTATGAGTAACGAAACTTTTAATCCATCCATGAATGACATTTGACCACCCAAGAAATTTGTTTTGTATTTCCACACACCAATTCCCATGATCACAAAAGACAATACCATTACTGTATAACCTATCATTTCACTGATGTGCATATTGCCATCTTCGTTCATGCTTGAACCAGATAGAAAAAATGAAATCACGTTAAGTAGGCCAGCAAGTATTCCGTATTGTAAAGCGTGTTTAAACATCGTAATCAGGATTTTGTGTTGGTAGACTTACTTTCTTTAACTAGATAAATGGGACGGTCTTTTACTTCTTCAAAGTTAAAACCTAAGTAGATACTAATGATAGCCAAAAGTACATACACAATGGTAAAACACACACTCATAAATACAATTAAAGTGGTGTAACCAGATGGTGGCGCATCACCAAAAAAGAACATCCAAATACTATAAATTGCCAGTAATATAGATAGAATGGCAAATGCAAAAGAGGTTCCTAAAGCAAAGAACAATGGCTTTTTACTGAACGATGAAATTGCTGCTACTGCTAATTTAAACAGTTTGCGTTTGTTGTATTTGGAAACGCCAGTTGTACGCGTTGCAGCTTGATATTTAATAGATGTTTTGTCAAAACCCATCACTTGAATATAGCCTCGCACAAAGCGGTTTCGTTCTCTGTAGCTTGACTTTAAAACATCAACAACTCGTTTTGAAATTAAAAAGAAGTCTGAAGCGTTTTCTTCGAACTGATAATCGCTAAAACGATTCATGATAGCGTAGAAAGTCTTTGAAAATAAGTTAGTTGTAGCTCCTTTTTCACGCTTCGAATCTCGAATCATATTGATAATGTCAAAGCCTTCTTGAGCTTTGGCGATCATTCGAGGAATTTCTGCTGGCGGATGCTGTAAATCGGCATCCATGCAAATTACATACTCACCATTGGCATGGTCAATTCCAGCTGTCATAGCTGCTTCGTGACCAAAATTCTTACTCAGTTGAATTTCTCTGAAAGAGAGATGATCGAGTAAATTAGATTGAACGATTTTAGAGATTGCCGATTGTGATGAATCTGTGCTGCCATCATTCACCCAAATGATTTCAGTAGCATATTCAGATTTAGAAATTACTTCTGAAAGATCGCTCCAGAGGCTTTCTAAACCATCGGCTTCGTTAAAAACAGAAATAACTACTGATAAATATGGGTTCATTAAAATTATTGCTTTTTACAAGCTTACGAATTTAAGCCAGATTGAATTTAATTAGGTTCACCAAAATAAGTGTTTATCTGAATTGTATCTTGCGATTTATAAAACATATCATTCTATGAAATTCAATCTTTTTATTCTGTTTTTTGTCGCTTTAACAAGTTCAACAATCGCTCAAAATCAATTTTCTGTCAAGTTTGAAGAACAAAGCAGAGTGATACTCGAAGATAAAAACCAGTACGTTGTTTTAGTTGATCGCTCAACCAAAGAACAGTTATCTAAAACTTGGGAAAAGGAGATTGAAAGTTATTCAAAAGAGAAAACTGTTGAAACAGAAGGCCTGGGGAGTTTGCATGGTGTTGTTCTTGAGAAGAAAGATGATGATACACTTAAAGTAAACTGGAGGGTTCATCATTTGGGCGAGAAAGCCGAATTGAGAGTGACGTTTGAAAACAAAGATGGCGTGATTACTCCTGAACGTCCTTTGGCAGATCAAAAAGTAAAAACCTTCTTGAAAACCTACGCCAAAGACGTTTACATTGAAGTTTTGGAAGACGAAATTAAGGAGCTTGAAAAACAGAAAAAGGACACGCAGTCTGACTTAGACAAACAATACAAAGAACAGGATAAAATTAGAGGTGATATTTCTAAAACCAAATCTGAAATCACAACAATCAATACTGAAATTCAGGGTTTAGAAGGTGCTGCTGAGCGCAAAATGGCTGAGGTGAATCAACAAAAAATGTTGATTGAATCTGAAAAAGGAGATGCTCAAAAACTAGCTAAAGGAAAAGTGAAGGATTTTGAAAAAGAGCACAAGTCTATTGTTAGCGATAAAGAGAAAAAACACAAAGAGGTGTTTAAACTTGAAACTGACATTAGAAATTACGAGTCAGAATTAGGTATGGAGCAACAAAAAGCTGATCAGATAAAAGCTGAAGTTGAAGAGTTGCACGGCCAAATTCTAGCCAAAGAAACAGAGTTGAAGGAGCTTAAGTCTAAGAAGTAATTTACAGTGTAATCCAATCGGCAGCAGCGTCAATAATATTATCTGTATTGTTGTTTTCTGCTGCTGGATCAAGTGTTAATTGTACATCTGTAGGAACTCCGTTTTCCCAGATATAACCATCTATATCAAAAGTTTGAGTTACCGAAAAACGATAAGTCCAACCATTGGGTAATTGGCCACCATTTGGTATACCTAAACCACCACCAGTGGTGTCTCCAAATACTTGAACATTGTCAAAAGTCTTCATCGCCAGGGTGAAAAAAGATGAGGCGCTGTAAGAAGTTCTGTTTGTTAACACAGCTACCTTTTTGTTGAATCCATTTGAGCTTCCCATTTGTACTCCGCCTAACTCAGAAAAATCATTCTCACCAGCACCAATTTTGTTTCGGGTGTAATAAACAACGTGTTCTTCGCTTCCGAAAGCGTTTACCAACTTGGTTACATTGCTCATTAATCCACCACCGTTGCTTCTAACATCAATGATAAATCCATCCACATTGGGGTAATGAGCTTTTATAAATTCAATTTCATCGTTTAAAGTTCCAGAAAAAGTAGCGTATCTGATGTAAGCAACTCTACCATTTCTGATGCTGTTATGTCTAAATGGCCCAGTTTGATAGGCATCGGCCGTTAGGTAGTATTCTTCTACAATTCTATCGTTGTAATTTTCATTGGCATCAAACCGAAAAGGATAAGAAGAAACATTGAAATCTGATACCAAATTCACATGGCCGTCTTCTAAACTATTCAGCATTTTAGCAAGAACTTTAAATAGTGAATCGTTACCAATTCCATTCTCAACTTGGGGTGAAAGCTCAGCGTAAACAGAATCCCAACTGATACCTTTATATCTAAAATAGCTGTATTTGTCACGACACGAATTCCATAGATAATCGAATGTAGTTCGTTCATCAGCAGATAAATCATCTTCAAAAATCAGCTTCTCGCAAGACGTTGTTGTCAAAAGAAGCATCACAATCCAAACTGTATTTCTAACGACCTTCATCTTGCTTTGAGTTTATTCTAAAAATAAATGAGAAACTGAAAATGTGTTGTGCAACTTCTAATTTTCCGGCATCTCTGTTTAGCCAACTTAAATACCAATCGTAGCCTAATTTGAGGGCGTTTCCATTAGGTAGATAATGCCATAAAGCTGTTTCTGTAATCACTAAAGCTCGTGTGTTGAAACCATTAAAACCATTTTCATTCTCCGTTAAATTTCTATCTGGATAGCTGATGATTGTATAAGGCGTTCGAATACTGTTACTGGCTACTGAGGTTGCTGCCTTAAATTGAAATAAATACTCACCACCAATAACGCTATGTTGCTTTTTGAATAACTTGTATTTCAACGGTTTAATTTCGAATCCTCTTTCAATATATCCGCTGAGCAATAAATCGGTGTGATAGTCATAAACCAATGAAGCATTAAATAGGTTACTGTTGGTTCGTTGAGCGTACCACATCGAAACCTCTCCACCAATAAATAGGCGCCATTTTTCACTTTTGGTTTTTAAAATTCGATGTAGATAAGTGAAGTTTCCAAGAGCTTGGATACTGGTGTGAACCGTGTTGTTTAGATTCAAATCATTGGTGAGGTTTCCTGTAAATCCGCCCGCTTCGACCTCAATAATTCGCTTGAAATCCATGGTCTTATATCCTATGAATCCGCCTATTTGCAACCCACTTTGTGTTAATGGCGAAACCAAATGATCACGAACATTCAATTGACTTACAGATCCTTTAAGCTCAAAGTATCGAGCTCTATATGCTGATTTTTTAAGTGAGTCTGACTGCGCGATTAATGGGTTACTAATTAGCAACACAAACAGTGAAATAAACCCTAGAATGGAATACTTAATCATTAGATTGATTTGTGGCAAAGAAAGTCACTTTAAAAATACGGTTTAACTTCAAACAGAAACAAAGCTAAGACGTTACTTTGTGAAACATACTTATTTGTCATGACAAAACACTTTTTCTCTTTTCTTATTGCTATTTCATTTTTACTAAGTTCATGTAGTACTGGTGGATATCTCAAGAAATCGACAGCTAAATTTTACAATAAAAATGCCTCTAAAGAGGTCATGTTGAATACCGAAGATGGGTTTATTCATGCCTACGTTGCGGGGCAGGGTAGAGATACTTTAGTGTTACTACATGGCTTCGGGCCGTTACCAGCTTTGCAATGGAAGTATGTATTGAAAGAGTTTGGAGATGAATTCACTTTAATCATTCCTGAGATGATTTACTTCGGTAAGAGTTCATCACATTGTGGTGAATTTTCTCCTGATTTTGAACGCGATCAGATGTTTAAATTGCTGGATAATTTAGGAGTAAAGAAATATCACTTGACTGGATTGAGTTACGGTGGTTTAATTGCAAGCATGATGGCTGAAGCCAGACCCGATCAAGTGCTTTCGCTGCACTTAATTGATGCACTTAATAAATATTACACAGCTCAGTATGCTGATTCATTGGGTAAAGCTTACGGTTACGATGGCATTTTGGATATGATTGTTCCAGCAGATGCTGAAGCGGTTCGCGCATTGATGGAAGTGAGTACGCACAAGCAATCGAAGTTACCAAAAGGAATTAGTCGTGATATATTAATTCAGTTTTACGATGAAATGCGTTGGGAGAAACGCGAAGTGATCAAGTATTTGTTAGACCACGATACTGAAATAGCTAAAATGCAAATCAACTATTCTGGCCCCACTTATATCTATTGGGGAGAATCAGATCATTTAATTCCGATTGAAACAGGGCAGAGGTTGTTTAGAGAAGATTATAAGAAAGCTGTTTTCGTAAAGATTCCGAAGAGTGGACACGTTCCGCCATTGGAAAAGAAAAAGATATTTCATGCTGCTTTTCGCGATGCGTTGAATGAGGTTACCTCCAAAGCAGTTGTGAATTAGGTAAAAAAAGAAAGTCTCTGCGGGGCATTGCAGAGACTTTCAACATGTTTAGTCAGGCAAATAACTAAACGGACTTAAAAGATGTATTTGTTTTCATCGATAATTGCTTGCGCAACTTTTCTTCTCGAATCTTTCACATTGAATGGCTCCACTTTTGTGAAACGCTTCATACCCATCATCATCATTTTTAACTCATCGCCATCAGCAAAAGCCATTAAGGCTTCTTTACCAGCGTGGTTGATTTTTTCT
>MDTF01016773.1_pt1 | contig 16525 bp, 11 predicted proteins | sample 811191 | NCBI WGS metagenome assembly MDTF01 (sample SAMN05326649, study PRJNA326480) | marine metagenome | isolation source: seawater | place: Southern Ocean | collected 2011 | reverse complement strand
GGCGTCCCACAACTCTGGCCAAAGCCAGGGCTGCTGCAAGTACAGACCAGAAATACCCCACAGGGTATCGCCATTTTTAACCGTGTAGGTGTCTGGTACGTCGTCGTTAAGCGCTACCGCCGCTCGAGTCCAGCTGCTAAACAACAGTGACAGCAGGATCAAGCAAACCGATAGTGACTTTATGTTCATTACGCTGCATCCCTCTATAGCGAATTATTATTTGCCCATTTAACCTACTTGGTATTCTGCTTGCCCCGTGCGCGCGCAGCCGTGTTATTGCGCCACTGCGGCCATACGATGCACGGTATCGGCGACCTGTCTTCGCCGCTTTACCTTAAGGTGTGACATGTTGCGGCACTGCGGCGCTAGCCGGCCTTTAATGACAACCTGTATAATATGAACAGTTTGCTGTCGCGTTTTAAAGCTGGCAAGCCCAAATGTTATTAATTCACGCAGCCAACTTAAGCCACTTGTGACGACCTGATGGACACTCAAACTCATGGCAGTACTGGAAATACTCGAATTCCCCGACCCTCGTCTGCGCACGAAAGCCCGTCCCATTGAGCGGGTGACCAAAGCTACTCGCAAGCTTATCGACGATATGCTTGAGACGATGTACGCCGCCCCGGGTATTGGCCTAGCAGCGACACAAGTGAATGTCCACCAGCGCCTGTTGGTCATGGACGTTTCCGAAGATAAAGCAACACCTCTGGTGTTCCTCAACCCTGAATTATCCGTGTTAGACCCCGAACTGGATGACTACGATGAAGGCTGTCTGTCTGTTCCCGGGTTTTATGAAACGGTCAGTCGCCCCCAAAAAGTGGCTGTGACCGCGTTAGGCCGTGACGGCAAACTTTTTACCTGCGAACTAGAAGGGCTCGCGGCAGTCTGCCTACAACATGAAATTGACCACCTGGACGGGAAGCTGTTTGTCGATTATCTATCACCCCTAAAACGACAACGTATTCGTAAAAAGCTGGAAAAAGACCAGCGCCAGCGCGTCTGACCACCGTGCCAGCTCCCCCCTTGCGCATCCTATTCGCCGGAACCCCCGGATTTGCCGCCTCTCATCTAGAGCGCCTTATCGGCAGTCAGCATGATATTCTTGCCGTGTACACACAGCCGGACCGGCCAGCGGGAAGAGGGCGCAAACTGCACGCTAGCCCGGTCAAGGAAATGGCAGAGCAGGCTAACCTTCCGGTGTGCCAGCCGGCATCGCTAAAAAATGAGGCTGCACAGCAGCACCTGGCCACCTTTAACGCCGACGTGATGATCGTCGTCGCCTACGGGCTGATTTTACCTCAGGCCGTGTTAGATATTCCGCGCCTGGGCTGTCTCAACGTCCACGCTTCGCTGCTTCCCCGCTGGCGCGGCGCAGCGCCAATACAACGGGCCATTGAAGCCGGTGATGCCACGACAGGCATTACTATTATGCAAATGAATGCCGGTCTGGACACCGGCGAGATGCTGGCCTGTGTTAGCTGCCCTATAAGTTCACAAACCACCGCTGACAGCCTGCATGACGAGCTGGCACTGCTGGGCCCGCCGTTGCTGGACGACGTTTTAGGCGACATAGGCAGCCACCAGCGTCACAGCCGGCCACAAGACGACGAGCACGCCAACTATGCGTCTAAAATTCTAAAGCCCGAAGCACAAATTGACTGGAGACACAGCGCCTCGGTGCTGGATCATAAAGTCCGAGCATTCAACCCGTTTCCTGTGTGTTATTGCGAACTCGACGGGCAGCGCATCAGAATCTGGCAAGCCCGTCCGCTATCGTCCACAACCGCTTCACAAATGCCTGGAACCCTCCTGCGCGCCGGCAAAGAGGGTATCGTCGTAAGCTGTGGTGAAGGCGAACTCGCTATCGAGGTACTGCAACTGGAAGGTGGAAAGCCTTTGCAAGCAAAACAGCTCCTCAGCGCGTATCAGGCGTTGTTCGCGACCGGCAAGCAGTTCGCATTGCCCGCCGCGACTGCCGCTAAATGAGCAAAGATGTACGCGCGACTGCCGCCCGCGTTATCGGAGCCGTTATTGGCGGACTGTCCCTGAATCAGGCCCTGCCAGAGCGACTAAACGACGTCAGCGAAAGAGACCGGGCTCTTCTGCAACAGTTGAGCTATGGCACATTACGCCAAAGCCCTCGGCTAAACGCTATTCTCAAGCAGCTACTCGACAAACCCCTGCGCGACAAAGACCGAGACATACAAGGCCTTTTGCTGTGTGGCCTATATCAATTAGACAGCACACGGGTTCCGGACCATGCGGCTGTAGCCGCCACCGTGGATGCCACCCGTGCTTTGAAAAAGCACTGGGCAAAGGGCATGACCAATGCGGTGCTGCGACGTTACCTTCGCGAACGCGAGCAATTGACACAGGCGCTTGATCAAGCCTCAGCCGCCAGCCATCCCACATGGTTGTTTCAAAAAATATTGGCGCAATGGCCTACTGCCGCATCCGCGATCATCGATGCTAACAACCAACAGCCCCCAATGACTCTGCGCGTAAACCGCGGCCAAGTCTCTAGGGACGACTATCTTAGCAACCTTAAAGACCATGGAATTGCGGCCAAAGCGGGCAACCTCAGTAGGCATGCCATTCAATTAGCCGTGCCGATAGATGTCTGGGATCTGCCCGAATTCAGCGCTGGCAGGGTGAGCGTTCAGGATGAAGCGGCCCAAATGGCCGCCTTACTGTTACACGCGAAAGCGGGAGAACGCATACTGGATGCCTGTGCCGCGCCGGGCGGCAAAGCCTGCCACATATTGGAATTACAGCCAGAGCTGGCCGAGCTTGTCGCCATGGATATCGACGAACTGCGCCTGCAAAAAGTGTCCGAAAACTTACAGCGGCTGAACCTGAAGGCGACTCTGATAACCGGCGATGCCGCACAACCCCCTGCAGCGCTGGAACCGGCAAGTTTTGACCGTATTCTGGTGGATGCACCCTGCTCCGCCAGCGGTGTTATTCGCCGCCACCCGGATGTGAAATTGCTGCGCCGAGAAAGCGATATTGCGCCTCTGGCAGAGCAGCAGCTGTGCATTTTGCGGGGCCTGTGGCCTCTGCTAAAAACAGGCGGTACGTTGGTGTACGCGACCTGTTCTATCCTAGACGAAGAAAACAGCCAGGTGATACGGCGTTTCCTCGCCGACAAGGGCGACGCCGAGCTATCTGACACCGAAATGGCCGGTAGCGAGTCCGTCGCTTGCGGGCGCCAACTCCTGCCATCAAGCGACGGTAGCGACGGTTTGTTCTACGCTACCCTAAAAAAGGCCGGACAATAGTTGTGCATAATTGCGCCTCACCGGCGCTTACAATTATCGAGTGATTTCTTTATCGTAACGGGACACTGACCTCTTCTTCATTCACCAGAACACATCGAGCCATGAAGATTATCATTCTCGGGGCTGGCCAAGTTGGCGGCACCCTCGCCGAGCACCTGGCCAACGAACAAAATGACATCATCGTCGTGGATACTGACGCCGATAAATTACGCGCGCTGACGGATCACCTCGATATTGGCACGGTGGTCGGCGGCGCATCTCACCCCAACACGCTTTACCAAGCAGGCGCTGAAGATGCTGACATGCTTGTCGCTGTCACCAACAGCGACGAAATCAACATGATGGCTTGCCAGGTCGCACACACGCTCTTTAAAACCCCCACCAAGATTTGTCGCGTTCGCTCGCCCAATTACCTGACGCATCAGGAGCAGTTGTTTTCACGAGACCATATCCCTGTCGACGTCATCATTGGTCCAGAACAGCTAGTCACCAAAAACATCCAGAGACTGATAGAAAACCCTGGCGCCCTGCAGGTGCTCGATTTTGCCAAAGGCCGCGTCCAGCTGGTTGCCGTGAAGGCCTACCATGGAGGTCCGATTGTTGGTCATGAGCTGAAAGAAATCCGCCGACATATGCCGAAGGTCGACACACGCGTCGCTGCCATTTTTCGGCAGGACCGCGCCATCATCCCTGAGGGCGATACCGTCGTAGAAATCGATGACGATGTTTTCTTTATCGCAGCCAAAGAAAACATCAAAGCGGTCATGTCTGAGTTGCGCAAAGTCGACAAGCCCTACAAGCGTGTGATGATTGCCGGGGGTGGCAACATAGGCGCAACGCTAGCGCAGAATCTCGAAAGCAAGTATCAAGTGAAACTTATCGAGAAGTCCTACGCTCTTTGCCGAACGCTGTCTGAACGGCTCAAGCACTGTATCGTCCTGCACGGCAGCGGCTCCGAGCCGCAACTGCTTGCCTCCGAAAATATCGAGGCAACGGACGTATTTTGCGCCCTCACTAATAGCGACGAAGCCAATATCATGATGTCGATGCTGGCCAAACGGATGGGCGCCAAAAAGGTTATCACACTGATCACTAATGCCGCCTATGCCGAACTGGTCGGTGACGAAATCGATATCGCCATATCGCCACAGCAAATTACCATCGGCAGCCTACTAACGCATGTGCGCAAGGGCGATATCAGCAACGTTCATTCACTGCGGCGTGGGGCCGCAGAGGCTATTGAGGTAACAGCCCACGGTGACACCCGCTCCTCTAAAGTTGTCGGCAGGCGCCTGGAAGACATCACTTTGCCAAAAGGCGTAACCATAGGAGCCATCGTGCGCGAAGAAAAAGTCCTTATCGCACACGGGCATGTCGTGGTAGAGACTGATGACCATGTCATCATATTTCTGCTTGATCGCAAACAGATTGGCGCTGTCGAAAAGCTCTTCGCTGTTGGCTTCGGATTTTTTTCCTAGTCGATGCATTTCTCAGTCTCATTTCGGATTCTCGGCGTCTTGCTCATGTTGTTCAGCTCTATTCAGCTGGTGCCTCTGACCCTTGCACTGATGGAAAAAGACGGCAGTGCTGCTGGATTTGTCTCTGCGATATGCATTACTTTCTTTTCCGGCCTGTTGATGTGGTTCCCCCTGCGCAATGCCAGTCATGAGTTGCGAATCCGTGATGGCTTCCTAATCACCTCTATGTTCTGGACGGTACTAGGCTTGTTCGGTGCGCTGCCCTTTGCCCTCGCCGACACCCTGGATTTGACGCCTGTCAGCGCAATATTTGAGTCTCTTTCAGGCCTTACCGCTACCGGCGCCACGGTTATCGTGGGACTCGATAGCCTACCTCATTCTATTCTCATCTACCGACAGCTACTGCAGTGGCTAGGCGGCATCGGCATTATCGTGGTGGCGGTGGCAATACTGCCAATGCTGGGCGTGGGAGGCATGCAGCTGTATCGAGCGGAAACGCCGGGACCCTCGAAAGACAGCAAGCTAACACCTAGAATCACCGAGACAGCCAAGGCGCTATTTAGCGTTTATCTGCTACTCACCATCGCCTGCGCCATCGCCTATTATGCCGTCGGCATGTCGGGCTTTGATGCGATCGCTCACTCTTTTTCTACAGTTTCTCTAGCAGGATTTTCAACACACGATGACAGCCTTGGTTTCTTCAAAAGTGATGCGGTTCTAGTCGTTGCCTCGATATTTATGTTTATTTCGAGTATTAATTTCGGCTTACACTTCATGGCGTGGCGGCGGGGATCCGTCGCATCCTATCGCAAAGACTCTGAGACCCGTTTTTATATTACGGCAGTATCGGCATGCATGCTGATTACCATTTACTGCCTGATCATCTGGGACATACACGGCCATAAAGACAGTATTCTTCACGGCGTATTTCAGGTGCTGTCTATTATCACCACGACCGGATACTCCACTGGCAATCTTTCTGTCTGGCCTGTAGCCCTGCCGATTATGGCGATCTTCTTTTCTTGCATGGGCGGCTGCGTTGGCTCAACCACAGGCGGCATCAAAGCCATGCGTGTCATGCTAATTTATAAACAGGGCCTGCGAGAACTGAAACAACTGGTGCACCCCCAGGCGGTGATTCCATTAAAGGTCGGAGGGCGCCGAGTAGAAGCGACGGTGGTCAGTGCTGTGTGGAGTTTTTTTGCCGTCTATACATCGTCGTATATCATTTTATTATTAATGCTAATGCTAACCGGAATGGACTTCATAACCGCCTTCTCATCAGTTGCGGCAGCGCTTAACAATCTGGGGATAGGCATCGCCGGCGTCGCGAATGGGTTTAGCGGCATTAGTGAAACGGCTAAAGGCATTATGTGCTTTGCCATGCTACTCGGGCGTTTAGAGATCTTTACGCTGCTGGTGTTATTTACCCCGGCATTCTGGCGCATCTAACCTCGACAGTTGGCCAACGTCGTTTGGGTTCAGCGTATAGCGGGTCGTGTCTTTTTGATCATTTCATACGCAGCCTGAATTTCCTGCGCACGCGCCGTAGCCAGTTTTATCATATCTTCAGGAACACCTTTTGCGATCAGCTTGTCTGGATGATTTTGGCTCATCAGCTTGCGATAGGCGCGTTTCAGCTCCTTGTCACCGATCGTCCTGTCGACGCCCAGCGCCGAGTAGGCATCCTCTAAACTATGCTCCGAGCGCGCAGCCGAGCCGCCCTGCTGAAAATTCTCCTGCGCACGGGACATGCGAAGCATTAATTCCAATTGTGTGGCGCTCAGCCCCATCAGACCAGCAATGCGCACCAGCGCCTCGTGTTCAGACGGCTCAATGCCCTTATCGACTTGGGCCAGAGAGATCAGGAACAGCAATAGGGTCTGTTGCAATTTTCGGCGAGGGCCACACGTCTTTAAAAAATCGGCGACCACCGGTTCGATTTCAAAACCAACAACAGAGCCCTGTCTAAATAGGTCAATCGCGCGCGCGCGTTGATCGCCGCTTAACCCCATCTGCGCAATGAAGTTTTCGGTATGGTCTATTTCTGAACGAGAAACATGGCCATCTACCTTCGCCAAATACCCTGCCAGCAGAAAGGTGGTCTCAAAAAAACTATTTTTCACCCGCTCAACGTTCTCTGGCGAACCGAACAGCAGCGCGTTATTCAAACCACGGTCGAACATATGCCCTATAAACACGCCAAAAACGAGACCCGCCACGCCACCGACCGAGAACCCAATTAATCCGCCAATCACTTTTCCGAAAAACATACGCTTCCTCTGCCTCGAGCCACATTCCTGCTTGGCGTTTGTAGCAACCGTGCAAAAACAACTTGCCGGAATGCGGCGTCACCCACACCAGTATAAAACGTCGTAAATTTACAGAAGAATTTTACTTTCGGGGAAAGCGCGTATTATGACGCTAAAAGAGGCTGTATAATAGCAAGCTTTTTGCAGTGACATGATGAGCGAACCAGTGGCACAAACCAAAAACAAAATTCTTACGTTTCAAGCGCTGATATTTAAGCTTCAACAGTTCTGGGCAGAGCAGGGATGCGTTGTGCTGCAGCCGTTGGATATGGAAGTCGGTGCAGGGACATTCCATCCAGCGACCTTCCTGCGCGCGATAGGGCCTGAAAGCTGGAGCGCAGCTTACGTGCAGCCCTGCCGCCGCCCGACCGACGGACGTTACGGAGAGAACCCTAACCGCCTGCAACAGTATTACCAGTTTCAGGTCATCATGAAACCCTCCCCTGACGACCTGCAAGAGTTGTATCTTCAGTCACTGGCAATATTGGGCGTTGATACGGCCATTCACGACGTGCGCTTTGTTGAAGACAATTGGGAATCTCCCACTCTGGGCGCATGGGGCCTAGGATGGGAGGTTTGGTTGAACGGCATGGAGGTGACACAGTTCACCTACTTCCAGCAAGCGGGAGGGCTGGAATGCTATCCGGTCACCGGCGAAATTACTTATGGCATCGAACGCATCGCGATGTATTTGCAAGGCGTAGACAGCATTTACGATTTAGTGTGGTCGGACGGGCCCGGAGGCAAAGTGACCTACGGTAATGTGTTCCACCAGAATGAGGTAGAAATGTCCCGCTATAATTTCGAAGAGGCCGACGTCAAACAGCTGTTTGCCACCTTCGATCACTGCGAGCAAGAAGCCTTGCGGCTGGTCGAAAAAGACCTGTCTTTACCCGCCTATGAAATGGTGATGAAAGCGTCCCATGTTTTTAACCTGCTCGATGCTCGGCACGCCATTTCTGTTACCGAGCGCCAGCGCTTTATACTGCGCGTGAGGACTCTGGCGCGGGCGGTTGCAAAGGCTTATTTCGATACCCGGGCAGCACTGGGTTTCCCGCTAGCCACTGAGGCACTGCGCATAGAGGCCCTGGATCGGATTCAGGCAGAGGCACAATAGCGTATGAGCACTGACACTCTGCTGGTGGAATTGGGAACGGAGGAATTGCCTCCAAAGACATTGAAGCCTCTGAGCTTGGCATTTCGAGACGGCATCGTAGCCGGCCTGAAGCAACGCGAGCTACGTTATGGCAAGGTGCAGTGTTTCGCCACACCGCGCCGTTTGGCCGTCCTCATTTTTGACGTCCAGTTAAAAGCGCCCGAGAAAATAATTGAAGTTCTAGGGCCTCCGCTGGATCGCGCTCGAGACGAGGCGGGAAACTGGTCGAACGCCACCAACGGTTTTGCTAAAAAGCAGGGCGTGGAACCGGAGCAACTGCAAACGATCGATACCCCTAAAGGACCGCGTTTAGGACTTCAAAAGACCGTGCCCGGCGTTGCCGCGCGTGATGTTCTAAACGCGATGATACAAAGCAGCATTGCGGACTTGCCCATTGCGCGGCGCATGCGCTGGGGAGCCCGTCGAGAGGAGTTCGTCAGGCCGGTACACTGGGTGGTCGCCATGCTGGGCCAGGATTGCGATCACGGTACAATTTTTAACCTAAGCACCGGCAACACAACGCGCGGCCACCGCTTTCATAGCAGCGGCCACATTACGCTAAATCACGCTAAGGATTATGAGTCCGCACTGGCAAAGGCCAAAGTGGTCGCCTCGTTTGAGCAGCGCCAACAGATCATTCGTGAACAAGTAGATGCTCAGGCCCAGGCTTTGGGTGCAAACGCTGTTATAGCGCCAGATTTGCTCGATGAGGTCACCGGACTTGTGGAATGGCCGGTAGCCCTCACGGGTTCCTTTGAGGAACGCTACTTGCAGGTGCCGCCAGAGGCACTGATTTCGTCCATGAAAGAGCATCAGAAATACTTTCATGTGGTCGATAACGAGGGCGAGCTTCTCCCCCACTTTATAACCGTAGCCAATATTGAAAGTGCTGATCCGCAGCAGGTCATCGCAGGTAATGAGCGCGTCATTCGCCCGCGGCTGTCAGACGCGGCCTTTTTCTTTGAAACGGACAAGAAGATTCCGCTTGGCGAGCGTGTCCCTAGCCTAGGCAATATCGTCTTTCAACAAAAGCTGGGCACCCTGCTAGATAAGACCCTGCGCATAACCCAGCTTGCCGCTTTGCTGGCACCGGACGTCGGGGCATCGGTTGCACTTGCCCAGCGGGCTGCGCAACTGAGTAAAGCCGATCTGGTAACCGATATGGTACTAGAGTTTGCCGATATGCAGGGCATTGCTGGGTCCTACTATGCGCTACACGATGGCGAAGAAGCTGATGTTGCTGCGGCTCTAGCGCAACAATATTGGCCAAAGTTTGCCGGCGACCGTCTTCCGGATAACGCAACGGCCTGCACCCTAGGTCTTGCAGATCGACTGGACACACTGGTCGGAATTTTCGGAATCGGACAACCACCCACCGGTTCCAAAGATCCCTTTGCGCTGCGCAGAGCATCATTAGCAGTATTGCGCATTTTAGTAGAGAAACGCTTAGATCTGGACTTGAGAGAATGCCTGGATCAGGCCGTGTCCCAGTATCCGGCAAGCACTCTCGCCGACGGGACTGCAGGGCAGGTGTTTGACTATATGATCGAACGCTTTCGCGCCTGGTATGAAGAGGAGAATATTCCTGCCGAAGTGTTCAAGTCTGTCAGCGCACGAAATCTGTCCCGCCCGCTGGATATTCAGCGCCGTGTAGAAGCCGTACACGCCTTTTCACTGTTGCCCCAGGCGCAGGCTCTGGCGGTCGCCAACAAGCGTGTTTCCAATATCCTTGGCAAGTTAGAAAGTGCCCACTCTTTTAGCGATGTGAACGCTAACTTACTTGTTGAGCCACAGGAAAAGGTACTTTTGGGCTGCCTCGAGGACCTTAGCAATACGTGCCGCAAGCACTTGGAGCGCGATGAGTATACTGAAGCATTGTCATGTCTGGCCGCCTTGCGTGAGCCTGTAGATGCTTTTTTCGATGACGTAATGGTCAACGTAAAAGATGCTCCGTTGCGTGATAACCGCCTTAACCTGCTAAAGCGTCTGCGTGATCTTTTCTTAGAAGTGGCTGATATCTCTCTATTGGCTGTCAGCAAATAACGTTAGGGGCCGGTAAGCATACTGCTCGCAAAAAGAGAGCTCCACATAACAGGCTTTTCCCGGTAGAGGATTAACTGCTTAACGCGCTCTTCTTGATTTACACTGACGACCTGTAACAGGGAATACTCGATGATACTAACGGAGAACCATTTAATCATTATCGCCGCCGCCTTGGCCGCGACATTACTCACTGCCCTATTCATCAGTATCTGGCAGGGCGTCTCCAACCGGCGAACATTGGCCGAATACCGAGAGCAGTTGAAGCTGTACGAGGGCACGCTAGCAGAGGCTAGTGCACACGAGCGCGGTCAGTCAGTTGCCCTGGAGCAAGCGCAGCTGCAATTGCAGGCTAAGTCGTCGGAGGTCTCGGCGTTAGCGGACGAGCTTACGCAGTTTCGGACCCGGCTCAATGCCTCTTTACAAGAAAATACCCAACTGCAAACACAGCAAGACGAGCGGGAAGACCGGCACTTAGAGCAAATTAAGCTCTTAAACGAAACGCGCGAGAACCTTAAAAAAGAATTCGAAAACCTCGCTAACAAAATTTTTGAGGACAAGGGCAAGCGGTTTACCACCACCAGCCAGGCATCGCTGGAAGTGCTACTAAAACCGTTTCGCGAGCAAATCACAGGTTTTCAGACCCGCATCAATGAGGTGCATTCGGAATCGATAAAGGGCAACACCGCCCTTGAAAAGGAGATTCAGAAAGTGCTCGAGGTGGGCCTGGAAATGAACAGTCAGGCCAGCAACCTAACGGTGGCATTGAAAGGCGACAAGAAGACCGTTGGCAACTGGGGAGAAGCTCAGCTGGAACGGACGCTAGAGCTGGCGGGATTGCAGGCAGGCGAGCACTACGAAGCGCAGGCTGTGTATCGAGACGAGGAGGGGAAGCGTAAGCTCCCCGACTTTGTGATTAAACTGCCGGACCACAAAAACCTTGTCATCGACAGCAAGGTTTCCCTCATTGACTACGACCGAGCCATCGGGGCGACCACCGACGGGGAGCGAACGGATGCCCTAAACGCCCACGCGCAGGCGGTTCGCAATCATATTGACGACCTGGCATCGAAGGACTATGCCAATCTTCCCGGCATGGGTAGCCCAGACTTTGTGCTCATGTTTATGCCGATCGAGCCCGCCTACATTGAGGCCATGAAACACAACAAGGGCCTGTTTAATTATGGCTACCAGAAAGGCGTGGTGATGGTGTCCCACACCACCCTGATGCCTATTCTGCGCACGGTAGCAAACCTATGGATGGTTGAACAAAGCAATCAACAGGCCAAAGAAATTAGCAGCAGAGCGGGGGATATTTACAACCAAGTCTGCCTTGTCGCAGATCGGCTACACAAATTAGGCAACACCCTAAAAGCGGCAAACAACCACTATAACGACGCCGTAAAAGGCCTAGCAGGCAAACAGGGACTGCACGGCAAGGTAGAACGTTTTCAGTTGTTGTCCACCCGCGCCAATAAGGAAATGGCTGCGCTAGAACCTATTCACGATGACATCGAGAATAATCGCCTGGAGTCGGTAACTACGACAGCGGATAACGACAATCCGCCGCCACAGTTAGAAAATTAGGCCCTTAAATATCGAGGTTGGCCACTGACAGCGCATTGTCTTCGATAAACTCCCGCCTCGGTTCCACCTGATCGCCCATTAAGGTGGTAAATATTTGATCGGCAGCTATAGCATCTTCTATTGTCACCTTGAGCATACGCCGAACATCTGGGTCCATGGTGGTTTCCCACAGCTGCTCGGGGTTCATCTCACCGAGGCCCTTGTAGCGCTGGATGGTATAACCTCTGCGTGCTTCCTTCATGAGCCACTCCAAGCCTTCCGCAAAAATACGTGTCTGCAGTACCTTATCGCCACGCTGAAAGTAACCATCTTCCTCAATCAGGCTATTAAGGGTATCACCCAGCGCGACTAGGCTGCGATATTCACCCGACGAAAAAAACTCCTGATGGTACTCTGTTTCTGACTCCACTCCGTGCGCTAGCAATTTCACTACGGGGAAATAAAGCTGCCGCTCATGATCCTTTCGCACCACAACCGTATAGGCGCTTCCTTTGGCTGCCACGGCGAGCAAACGGTCGCTCAGCTGATCACAGAAGGCTTTAACAGTGGACTCGTCTTTCATCTGCTCCAGGCTGAGTGATAAGCCGTACACCATCTCCCACAGAACCGTCTCAGCATAGAGCCGGCTAAGGCGGTTGATCGTTGCCACCACGGTGCGGTACTCATTCACTAGATGCTCTAAGCCGCTACCCGCAATAGCGGGTGCCTCAGGGTTCACCACCACCGAGGCGCTCTCCAGTGCAGATTGGGTCAAAAACTGATCCAGAGCCTCATCGTCTTTCAAATACTGATGTTGTTTTCCTTTAGCAACCTTATAGAGAGGCGGCTGTGCAATGAAAATATGACCCCGGTCTACCAGTTCACGCATCTGTCGGAAGAAGAAGGTCAACAAGAGAGTTCTAATATGGGACCCATCAACATCCGCATCAGTCATGATAATAATGCTGTGATAGCGCAATTTATCGGCATTAAACTCTTCTTTGCCGATACCACAACCCAAAGCGGTCACAATTGTGCCGACCTCTACCGATTCCAGCATCTTGTCAAACCGTGCTTTTTCGACGTTAAGGATCTTGCCTTTCAATGGAAGGATGGCCTGATATTTGCGATTACGGCCCTGTTTTGCCGATCCCCCCGCAGAATCACCCTCCACTAGGTATATCTCAGACAGTGCGGGGTCTTTTTCCTGACAATCCGCGAGCTTGCCAGGCAATCCGGCAATATCCAAGGCGCCTTTACGCCGGGTCATTTCCCGCGCTTTACGCGCGGCTTCGCGCGCTCGAGCCGCGTCGAGCATTTTCCCAACAACGGCTTTAGCCTCTCCCGGGTTTTCCATCAAATAATCGTTCAATTGAGCACTCATGGCCTGATCCACGGCCGGCTGAACCTCAGAAGACACCATTTTATCTTTAGTCTGAGACGAAAACTTAGGGTCCGGCACTTTCACAGACACCACCGCTGTTAAGCCTTCTCGCGCATCCTCACCGGTTGTGTCCACCTTCGCTTTTTTTGACAGCCCTTCGCGCTCAATATACGCATTAAGGCAGCGGGTTAGCGCCGTCCTAAAACCAGTCAAGTGAGTGCCCCCATCGCGCTGAGGTATGTTGTTCGTGTAACAAAGCACATTTTCTTGGAAGCCGTCGTTCCACTGCAGCGCCACTTCTACCTCAATGCCATCTTCATACTGATGCTGAAAATAAAACGGTTTGTTGACGGGCTTTTTATTCAAGTTAAGGTAGTCAACAAAGGCTAATAGGCCGCCTTCATACTCGTACGCCTCCTCCTTCCCGCTGCGCGCGTCCTTCAGTAAGATGCACACGCCGGAATTCAAAAAAGCGAGTTCCCGCAAGCGTTTAGCGAGCTGCTCAAAATGGAACTTTATGTTGGTAAAGGTGTTCGGTGAGGGCTTAAAGCGCACCGTGGTGCCGCTTGTCTCTGTGGTGCCTATTTCTGCTAGAGGCGCTTGCGGTATGCCATGAACGTAGACCTGCTCGAACAGCTTGCCGCCTCGTCTAATGGTCAACACTAGCTCTTCGGATAGCGCGTTGACGACTGAAACCCCTACGCCGTGAAGCCCTCCTGACACCTTATAGGCATTTTCATCAAACTTACCGCCGGCGTGAAGTACCGTCATAATAACTTCTGCCGCGGAAACCCCTTCCTCATGCATCTCTGTCGGTATGCCTCGGCCATCATCGCTAACAGACACAGACTCATCGGGGTGGATGACGATGTTGATTTTTTGACAATGCCCGGCGAGAGCCTCATCAATTGAGTTATCGACCAGTTCGAACACCATATGATGCAAACCAGAACCATCATCTGTGTCGCCGATATACATACCAGGGCGTTTGCGGACGGCATCCAAGCCCTTCAACACTTTAATGTTATCTGAATTGTATGTATTTATGTCGTCGCTCATGAATTCTCACTCTTAATGCACGGTTTATGTATAAGGGGTGTTATCACTGTTCGCAATGACGCCTCACAACACCCTGTTCCACGTGGAACATTGCCAGTTCTTCACTTTCAGGCCACACCGACCTGATTTCCCGCTGGTCGATACAGGTAATAAACACCTGTGCCTGCATGGACGCCAATAACTTACAGACCAATAGGCTGTGCGCGTTATCAAGCTCCGAAGGCAAGTCATCGATAAGATACGTACACGTCCCCTGCCCTAGTTGAGTCATCAGCCGGCCTTGAGCCAATTTTAACCCGCACACCACGAGCTTTTGCTGCCCTCGTGACAGCGTCTCTGCCGCCAAATGGCCACCAGACATCACCCTAATATCCGCACGCTGCGGACCAGTGTGTGTATAACCTTGCTCTGTATCGGCGGCAAAGCCCTGCGCAAGTGCTTCGCTATAACTTAGCTGCCGGTCCCAACCCTGCTGGTATCGCAGCTCAAGCGCATCCAGAGATGGGGCCAAACATGCCATGATCTCCTTGAAAAATGGCGCTAAAATCTTAAAATAGTCCGTTCTATACGTATTTATCGCCGTGCCCGTCTGCGCCAAATCTCGGGTCCAAGCCGCCAATTCCTGATCTGATATTTTACCACGTCGCAGTAAATTATTTCGCTGTTTTATGCTCCTCTGAAATCGCTGCCACTGACCGAAGAACTGATGTTCCACGTGGAACACTCCCCAGTCGAGATAACGGCGTCGCGCGCCCGGCGCACCCGTCAGCAGCCCAAAGCTCTCAGCAGTAATAACCTGCAATGGTAACTGCTCGGCCAACTCGGCAACCGTGCGAACCGGCTTGCCTCCTATCTTGATTTGCGCCTCGCCACTGCGGCTGCGCTTTACGCCTACAGGCATACCTGCCCGCACCGCGCCTTCGTTAATCGCCGGGGAATCCAGCACCGTCGTCCCAAACACGGTACAACTGGACGCATCATGGTTAATCAGCGACTTAACGCTGCTCCCGCGAAACGAGCGAGCCATTCCCAGCAGATGTATTGCCTCCAGCACGCTGGTTTTTCCGCTGCCGTTGGAACCGAAAAACACATTGACGCCGCTCAATCCTGGCAACCTCACCTGCCGCAAGTTTCTTACATCGCTTATTTGTAGCTGTGTCAGCGCCACAACTAGTGGAGAATATCGGGCGTAAGCCGACAAAAATCCATTAAAACTCCGCGCATCATTAAAATACGCTCAATTACAACCGCATCGGCATAACAACATAAAGTGAATCGCCGTCCTCCGACTCCTCCAACAAGGCGCTGCTATTGGGATCCGCCAGCGACAGCTTGACTTGTTCGCCGCTTAGCACGCCAAGAACATCCAACAAGTAGCTCACGTTGAATCCGATTTCCAATGCCTCACCGGCATAATCAACCCCTACCGTTTCTTCGGCCTCTTCCTGCTCAGGATTATTCGCGACGATATCCAACGTATTGGCCGTCAGCTTCAAACGCACCCCTCTAAACTTTTCATTAGACAGGATCGCCGTTCGCGTAAACGCCTGCCTCAACTCTTGGCGAGAACCCTTTAAAATGTTATTTGGCGACCGCGGAACCACTTTCTCGTAGTCAGGAAACTTGCCGTCAACAAGCTTTGAGGTGAAGGTAAAGTCACCCGTCGCTGCCCTAATATGGTTACTGCCAAGAGTAATCTGGATCTCGGCCTCATCGTCTACCAATAAACGGGCAAGCTCCAACACGCCTTTGCGAGGGAGAATTACCTGTACGCTGCCCTCTCCAGTGACATTGATCTTTTCTTTCAACGTACACATAGCCAACCGGTGCCCATCGGTCGCCACTACGCGCAGCTGCTTGGTGTCCAGCTCCCACAGCATACCGTTCAGGTAGTAACGAACGTCCTGCTGGGCCATGGCAAAGCCGGTGCGATCAATCAGTCGCTTCAGCTGGCCCTGCTTAAGACTAAGCTGATGTGTGCCAATGTTGTTTTCAACATTAGGAAACTCTCTCGCCGGCAAGGTAGAGAGCGTAAAACGGCTGCTACCGGATCTGACCGCCACCTTGTTTTCTTTAGCACTGAACTTGATATCGCTTCCCTCGGGCAGTGATTTGCAAATATCCAACAACTTTCGAGCGGGAACCGTCACTTCACCAGATTCCTCGCCCGCGACGGCAAGCTGTATGCGGCCCACCAATTCAACCTCTAAATCTGTTCCTGTCAGCGACAGCCAGTCTTCCTTCAG
>MDTF01002673.1_pt1 | contig 16550 bp, 12 predicted proteins | sample 811191 | NCBI WGS metagenome assembly MDTF01 (sample SAMN05326649, study PRJNA326480) | marine metagenome | isolation source: seawater | place: Southern Ocean | collected 2011 | reverse complement strand
TATCTCAGAGTGTAGGGTCTATATTATTGGTGTTCCTACACCAGTAAATAATAATAAAGAGCCAGATTTTTCCAATCTAATATCTGCTAGTAAAATGATTGGTACTATCTTAAAAAAAGATGACATAGTTATATATGAGTCAACTGTTTATCCTGGAGCAACTGAGGAAATATGTGTTCCAGAGTTAGAGAAAAATTCTGGACTTACTTTTAATAATGATTTTTGTGTTGGGTATAGTCCTGAAAGGATAAATCCAGGGGATAAGCTGCATAAGCTCGTTGACATTGTTAAAGTTACATCTGGATCAACTCCAGCTTCTGCATTAATTATAGATGAGCTCTATAGTTCTATAATTGTTGCTGGAACACACAGGGCAAGTTCAATAAAAGTCGCTGAAGCTGCAAAAGTTATTGAAAACACCCAAAGAGATGTAAATATTGGATTAATTAATGAGCTAGCTACCATATTTCAAAAACTTTCTATAGATACTGAAGAGGTACTTGAAGCGGCGGGCACTAAATGGAATTTCTTACCATTTAGACCTGGATTGGTTGGAGGGCATTGCATAGGAGTTGATCCATACTATTTAAGTTATAAGTCACAATCTGTAGGGTATGAGCCAGAAATGATATTAGCTGGAAGAAAAATTAACGATGGAATGAGTAAGTATATAGCCTTGGAATTAATTAAGAATATGATAAAAAAAGATATCAAGGTAAAAAATTCTAAAATTTTAGTTATGGGGTTAACATTTAAAGAAAATTGTCCAGATACTAGAAATACTAAGGTTCTTGACTTGATAGATGAGCTTAAAGATTCTGGAGCTTTAGTAGATACACTTGACCCCTGGGTTCAAAAAAATAATTTACCAGAAGCCTATCAAGACAATCATTTAGAAAAATTATCAAATAGTTCTTACAGCGCAGTAATTTTTGCTGTCGCTCATGATGAATTTAAAAATATGGATATTGCGAATATTAAGCTTTTGTGCAAGCCAGATCATATTATTTATGACTTGAAGTATATGTTTCCATCTAGCCATACAGATATGAGGCTTTAGAGGAAATGGCTTTATTTGAGCAAAAGATTAAAATCTTAAAAGAAAAACCTAAAGTATGGCTCATAACAGGCGTTGCTGGGTTTATTGGAAGCAATCTTCTTGAGCAACTTCTATTACTTGACCAAAAGGTCATAGGAATAGATAATTTTTCTACCGGACATTCAAAAAATCTTAATGAAGTTATGTCTACTGTTTCCCCAGATCAGTGGATCAGATTTTCTTTTATTGAAGGAGACGTCTGTAGTTTAGATACGTGCAAAGAGGCCTGTATTGATGTTGATTATGTCCTTCATCAAGCTGCCCTGGGTTCAGTACCTCGTTCGATAGCGAACCCCATTTTAACAAATAATTCTAATATTAATGGCTTCTTAAATATTCTTGTTGCTTCAAAAGATGCCAATGTAAAAAGCTTTACCTATGCAGCAAGCAGCTCTACCTATGGTGATCATCCTGCCCTTCCAAAGGTTGAGGAGAATATAGGAAAGCCATTATCTCCATACGCAATCACAAAGTATGTAAATGAATTATATGGTGAAATTTTTTCTTCATGTTACGGTTTTAATTCTATTGGCTTAAGATATTTTAATGTCTTTGGGAAAAGACAGGATCCAAATGGAGCATATGCAGCAGTTATACCGAAATGGATTGACGCCATGATAGGAGATAGAGAGGTTTTAATTAATGGCGACGGCGAAACTTCAAGAGATTTCTGCTATATAGATAATGTTGTGCAAGCTAACATATTAGCGGCTTTAGCCGATGAAAATGCTACTAACAACATTTATAATATAGCTAAAGGCGACAAAACCTCTTTGAATAATTTATTTTATCATCTTCAGAAATCATTAAAGCAAAATGGTATTTCTTATAATAAAAAACCTAACTATCAAGGTTTTCGTGATGGTGATGTAAGGCATTCCCAGGCTGATATTAACAAGGCAATAAAATTATTAGGCTATAGCCCATATGATACTGTCTTATCTGGCATTGAAAAAATTACTCCTTGGTATGTTCGGGACAGAAGTTAGATATAATCAATACTATACTTTTATTTAATTATGAAAAATGAACTACCCAGCCTATTAAAAAATCTCTGGAGATATATAGATAAAAAAAATAGAACAAAATTTTTTCTATTGCTAATACTTATTATTTTTTCTTCTTTTGCTGAGGTTATTAGCATTGGTGCTGTAATTCCTTTTTTAGGAGCAATGACAGCCCCGGAAAGTATCTTGAACTTACCTTATATGCAGCCAATTGTATCGTGGCTAGATATCTCTAGTCCCAAAGAACTATTAATATTATTCACAATTATATTTATAATTGCAGCATTATTTTCTGGAGCTATGAGATTATTTTTATTATGGTTCCAAACTAGGCTTGGTCATTCAGTGGGAGCTTCAATTGGAATAGAGATATATAGAAAAACTTTATTTCAACCTTATTCTCTGCATATTTCAAGGAATAGTAGTGAGGTTATTTCTGGAATTACCCAAAAAGCAAGTATTATTGTTGATTTAATACTAATACCAATTTTCACTATACTAGGTTCTGTTTTTATTCTATCAAGCATTCTTATTGCTTTAGTTTTAATTGATCCAGCCATTGCAATTTTTTCTTTTACTGGGTTTGGCTCAATATATTTTTTAATTGTTTTATTCACCCAAAAGGGCATTTCTAGAGATGGAGAAACAATTAATAAGGAAAGAAATAGAATAATGAAATCTCTTCAAGAGGGACTTGGCGGTATAAGAGATGTCTTACTTACAGGCTCTCAGATGATCTACGTAAATAACTATAAAAAATCTGAAATACCTATGCGCAAGGCCTACGCTAGAATTAATGTACTTACAATGAGCCCAAGATTTATGATTGAATCATTAGGAATGATCTTAATAGCAGTCATGGCTTATTATCTATCCAATAGGCCCGAAGGTATTTCAGCGGCGATACCTATTCTCGGGGCATTTGCATTAGGGGCGCAAAGATTGCTTCCTGTTCTCCAGCAGGCTTACGGGGGATGGCAAACCATAAGGGGAGGCCAGGCTCAATTTAATGAAGCTATAGATTTATTAAATCAACCCTTACCTACTTATTTATTAAATGAAATTCCAGAGGCTGCATCAATCCCATTAAATAATTTTATTGAAATTAAAAACCTCTCCTTTAGATACACCCAAGAAACCCCCAAGGTGCTTGATAATATATCCTTAAAAATATCAAAGGGAGATCGGATTGGTTTTTTAGGCACAACAGGAAGCGGTAAGAGCACATTACTAGATATTATGATGGGGCTTCTAACTCCTACTGAAGGAGATTTCATAGTTGATGGAAATATTATCTCTCCTAATAATCAAAGATTGTGGCAAGCAAATATTGCTCACGTTCCGCAAGCTATTTTTTTAGCAGATTCTTCAATAAAAGAAAATATAGCCTTTGGAAAGCCTTTGGAGGAAATTGATCTTAATCTTGTTAAAGAATCTGCAAGAAAAGCTCAGATATCAGAATCAATTGAATCATGGGAATACGGTTACGATTCAAACGTAGGTGAAAGAGGGGTAAAGCTCTCGGGAGGGCAGCGCCAGAGAATTGGAATAGCAAGAGCTTTATACAGGAATGCTAATGTGATTATATTTGATGAGGCTACTAGCGCCCTGGACAATAAAACTGAATCATTGGTTATGAAAGAACTAGATAGTCTCGATAAGGACTTAACAATTTTGATTGTTGCTCATCGCATCTCAACTCTTAAAAATTGTAATTTGATAATAGAACTTGAAGAGGGAAAAATAAAATCTACCGGAAAGTATTCTGAAATCATCAAGTAAAGCCTTAAATATATTAAGGAGTTAGAAGTTCTATGGAAAATAATTTTAAAAAAATATATTTTTATAAATTTAAAGGATACGGAACTTTTTTAGAATTGTTTTTTATTAAATTATTTTCTAACAAATATTATTTATTTAGAGACTATCCTGGTCGTGTAATTTTAAGTGAAATTGGAAAAAGTAATTTCAATAACTATAAGAATGTATACCTAGAAGCTGAAAAAAAAATTAATCTATTTTATACAAATATTAATTCAATGAGCACTTTCTATAAAGACGTTAATCTCCCCCTTATTGCCAAAAGAGATCTTCATTTAGACCTATCAGAGTTGCTTAACAATATACATCAGCTGAAAAGCTATCAAGAAAAAGAACAAGTTATTTATAAGGTAGAGTATGCAGCATTATCTCTATTTAGGAATTATGGCTTACAATGTAAAGCTTCATTATCATTATCTTGCTTATATACCGTTCTTGATCTTATATATTTTGTTTATTCAAGAATTAAAAACATCAATGCAATTATATCCATTGATTACACCCTAAATACAAGAAAAAAAAATACAAACGATGTAGCTAAGAAAAATATTTTAACTGTCTTATCTCAACGATCATCTAACACAGCATTTCTTAAAGTAATGGATGAAATTAGCTATCAATTTAATACTTTTTGGATTAAGCCTGAGCTTGACGATAAATTTAGTGATAAATTTTTACAAAACTATAACAATAAACCACTTATTATCAAGCAACCCAAATCCTCCCATAAAAAATATTTTCAAAATAAAATAAATATTCATAGTAATTCTTTGGATATAGAAATACATAAATATCTACTAAAAAAACTTTCTATCCTGATGATGCAAAATAAAAGAAGGTACAAAAAAGGGGTTGATGTAGTTGAAGCTGCACTCAATGAAACGCAGCCTGATGCTGTTATTGTCGGATTAACTCATTACTGGTTATATAATATTTGTGTACAATCTTCAAAACTAAAAAAAATTAAAGTTATATATTTTCAAGATGTCTTTTTTATTGAAAATTCTTTTTTTAATATTCAAGCAGATCATATCGTCATAGGGTCAAATACTGTTCAAGAAAATTTAGTAAACCATTTTAAAAAAACTAATTCAGAAATTACTAATTCTAATATCATTAATAATTTTTTACATAAAAATATTAATGATTTAAATCAACTGCAGATTGATTACAAAGATGTCTCTTTAAATACTTTTCGTGAAAAACATAATATATGCAACGATAAGAAAATTATTTTACTTATTGGTGATCCTGGCGAGCTTTATAACTCTAAAGAGCATAAATTTAACGATGAATTTAACTTACTTAAAGCTCTCAGGCATAACGAAGAGTATTTCGTAATTATAAAAGTTCATCCAGGGGATTCTTCTGGTATATCAGAACTAGCTCTTAAAAAATCTGAAAATAACAATGCTATTGTTTCAAAAAATATTGATATTTATGAATGTATGATCGAATGCGATCTCATTGTGGCATCTTCATCAACCGCCGTTATTGAAGGGTTAATCTTAAAAAAATATATACTTTTAAGCAACTATCATTTGTCAAATCTTTTCATAAAAGCTGTTGAGCATGGCGTTGCTCATTATATTAATATGATTGAGGATATCCCCAGTCTTTTAGAAAATAAAAATCATCACATGAGGGAGTTCGAAGTTAATGTGGTTAAATATTTTGAAGAGGCTTATGGCTCTAATGAAAAAAAAGAAAATCTTTCAGAGATTTTAAAGAGCATCACTGATGCGTAGAAGAATTATAATACATAATCCTTTCTTCGAAGCCTGGTACGGTATCAATTTATATAATCTCTTAACAAGAAGAGTTAATCATCCAAAATTTAGCTTTATCTGTGATTATTTAATAAAATCATATAAAAAAGAAATTATTGTTTATGTTGATTTAGATCAAAATTCTTTCGTTGGCCATAAGGTCTTATCTAAACTTAAAATTATTCCACTTATTACATTGATAGAGTTCTTTCTTTGGTGCTTGGTTAATAAAATTAATTTTTTTAAACTGAATATTATTTTTAATAAAAATAAAATTAATACTAATGATATATTTTTTTCTAATTCTTATAGTAATTTAGATATCAGCGACAGACTTCAAAAATTAAAATCTATAAATGCTATTACTGTTTTCATGCTCCAACATAGCTTTGCAGATACTGAAATTCTTTCAGAGAATTCTAGAAACCTTGATGTTGATTTGTTTATTTCAGAAAATAACCTAAATAAAAACAGTCTCTATTTTAGAGAATACTTTAGTTGGTATGGTAAAGACGTTTATCATCTACCCTTTGTCTTTAAAACAAGATTTAAAAAAATAAAACCTTACTCTGAAAGAGCCAACATTTGTTTCGCTACGGGAACCTATGAGAATCTTAATGATAATTATAGGTATAAAGCTTTTAAAGATTTTTTTAATACTGAAACTATACATCCTATGAGAAAGATAATTTATGAAAATGCTAATAATTTAGATGATATTATATTTTCAAAAATTAGTGATTATAATGAAGTTAAATCAATAAGCTCAGACGGAGGCTTGATAAGCACTATTACTAGCAGGTTTTACAATACCTTCTTTGTTAAACAGACTAATTACTTTAAATTTGATATTGTTGCTGAATATAATAATACAAAAATGTTTATTGTTCCCGAGGAGGCAAATAATCTACCAGGAATTGGTTTTGTAGAGGGAATGGCTTGCGGTTCTGCGTATATTGGACTAAATGATTCTATGTATATTGATATAGGAATTCTTCCTGGAGTTCATTATATTTGCTATGACGGCACCTTGGAGGATTTAAAAATTAAAATAAAGTACTACCAAAATCATAATGATGAGTTGGAGAAAATAGCTAATGCCGGATATGAATTTGTAAAAGAAAACTTTAATGGCAAAATTGTTGCTAATAAGCTTTATAATGATTTATTAAAAGCTAAAATAAAATCTTCATTTGTTAAATAACACTTAAAGTTCATTTTCTAGGAGATATACTTGATTAAAATTTTTTTTAATATTTTGCAAGGCCTTATAAAAAATGACTGCTAAATTTCTTGTTAGACTTGATGACGCCTGCCCAACGATGGACCATGAAAAGTGGGAGTATTTAGAAAAGTTATTTGATGAATTTTCTATAAAACCTTTAGTCGCTGTGGTTCCCGATAATACTGATAAATCTTTAATTCATAAAAAAGCGGATCCTTTTTTTTGGAAAAAAGCACTTTCTTGGCAAAATAAAAGTTGGGGTATTGCTCTTCATGGTTATCAGCATAATATGCATCCAACAAACTCTAAACAAATATTACCTTTTTATAAAAGAAGTGAGTTTAGTGGCCTGCCCTATGAGGATCAAGCGCTAAAAATTAGAAAAGGCTACAAAATTATGCAATCTCATGGATTAAACCCTAATATTTGGATAGGTCCAGCTCATTGTTTTAATAAATTAACTTTAAAGGCAATAGCAAATGAAACGCCAATTAAGATTGTAAGTGATGGAATGGCTTTGAATTATTATTATGAAGATAATTTTTACTGGATACCCCAGCAATTATGGAATTTTAAGAAGAAAGATTCAGGCTTATGGACCATTTGCATTCACCCAAACACTATGAGTAATGAGGATTTAAATCGCTTTAGAAATGCTATTATTGAATATAAGGATAAAATTATCTCCCTAAGTGATATCAAGCTCATTAAAAGAAAAAAATCTATACATGATAAGTTATTTAATTTCTTCTTTTGGAAGAAGTATAAAATTCTTAATAAATTAGCACTAATAAAATTATTCTTTACTAATGGAAAATAAAATAATAATTTTTGATATGTCATTCTCATACCAGATGGTCAAAGACCGAAATCTTCATACAGCCATATCATCAAGAAATTTAGATAATTATTTTTCAAAGGTGATTTCAGTTCATCCTCTCGTAGGAATACTCAGCGAGTCGCCTGAAAAATATGGCCTTCCAGATATCATAAACATATCAGATGACCATATATTTATAGAGGGAACAAGAGGTCTTACAAAATGGCTCAAATGGATTTTCCCATTAAATTTTATCCTTGGACAATTAGCCTTATTTCGAATGCTGAAATCTATTTCAATAAAAGAAAATATTTCTGTTATAAGGATTGGAGATCCTTATTACTTAGGTGTCATGGGATTAACTCTTAAATTTTTTTTAAAAATACCTATAGTAATAAGGGTATGTGGAAATTATGACGACATTAGCAAGAAGACGGGTAGAGCGATAATGCCAAGAATTTTTAGATATAGGTGGGTAGAAAAAATAGTAGAAAGATATGTTTTCAAGAGATGCGATCTTATCGCAGGCGCTAATGAAAATAATATGAATTACGGCATTAACAATGGCGCACCTAAAGAAAAATCCACTATTTTTAGATATGGTAATTTGCTCGACCCTCTTCATTGGACAGACCCAGGGAAAAGATCAGATGCCTCTATGGAGTTGCAATCTTTGGGACTGTTAAATAAAAAATTTATCTTAACTGTTGCTAGATTAGAAGCTGAAAAATATGTTGATCATTTCATCTACACTATAGAAGAGCTAAGAAAAAGAAATCATAATGTTTATGGTTTAATTATTGGGGATGGCGGCTCTAGAAGTCACTTCGAGGATTTATCAGATACAAAAAATTTATCGAAATATATCAAATTTGCTGGAAATCGTAATCAGCAATGGATAGCTAATATTCTGCCTCACGCATCATTAATATTATCACCCCATATGGGCAGAGCTCTTACGGAAGCAGCACTTTCCAATGTACCAATTGTTGGGTATGACCATGATTGGCAAAAAGAAGTACTTATAAATAATAAGACTGGATATTTAGTTGAACACGAGAACTGGTTAGAAATGTCAAACAAATCTGAAGAAGCTTTATGTGATAAAGACAAGTCTTTGGAGCTTGCTAGAAATGCTAGAGAACACATTTTCAATATTATGAGCCCAGATTTACTGAATGCCCATGAGAAAAAATCTTATGACACCCTAATTAATGATTTTTAGAGCCAACTCCGCCCTGTAAAGTTGATATAATGTCTGAAAAATAATTACATATAAATGATTAGATCCTCAATAATAAAAATTCTATACAAAAAAACTATTCCATATCTTTGGGGATATGACAATTTTTGTTCATTAATAAAATTACTTTTTAATAATAGCTCATCTCCTTGGCTTTCGCGACTCCCTGTAAAGCCAGGGCTTTTAATAAATGCTAAATTCAGTCTAGGCAATTTCATCTTAACCAGACCAGAAAGATGCAGTATTGCAAAGAAGTTATATTGGACTAATGGACGCATCTATCCATTAGAAGATGAATTGGCTATTGAATATTTTGCTAGACTTTCCCAAGATTCTAAATTTATTTTAGATATTGGGTCAAACTCCGGAGTTTTTTCAATTGTTTCTGCAATTGCCAATCCAAAGGCAAAAGTTTTTTCATATGACATTTTACCAGAAGCATTCCATATACTAATTGATAATTTAATAATAAATAACTTAACAGCCCTCGTTACCCCATACTTAATAGGTGTAGGTAAAAGCTCTATATATCATGCACCATTTAATAATATTACAAGTGAGATGCCTACTAGTTTAAAACTAGATCAAGACTACAAGGATAATAATTCAGTAGAAGTCGAGGTAAAAACTCTAGATAATATTTTTTATGAACTTAAAATTGACGATCAGGCGTGTATTAAGATAGATGTTGAGGGGTTCGAGGGAGATATATTAAGAAATTCTATATTGGTTTTAAAGAACCATAGGCCATATTTTTTGTGTGAAGTCCTTTCTACTGTATTAGATTTCTCAGACTATGATAAATTGCTATCAGAATATTCTTATAATAAATATCTTATTACTGACAAGGGTTTGATTCTTCATGAGAAAATAATACCAAATATTCGTTTTAAGGATTGGCTTTTTATTCCAAAGGAAAAAGCAGACAAGGTAATATCTTTTCTTTCATAAAGATAAAAAAGTTATGAAGAAAGTAATACATCTTATTCCATTTGATGGCATTGGCGGTGTTGAGTCAGCAGCAAGAACTATGGCCGGTCTAGTTTCCTATGACATAAATTTCGAAATCTTATATATCTTTAGAAAACAAAATCGTAGAGTAAACTATATAAGTTCACTGAGTATATTAAGAATATTTACAAGCCTTTATAAGCTTTACATAGCTAAACCTGACTTAATAATTGTTTCCTTATGGAGATCATGCATAGTAGCAATTTTATTCAAATTACTTAGACCTAAATCTAAAATTGTATTATTTTTGCATTACCCTCATCATTACCATCTTATTGATAAGGCTTTAACAACAATAGTTTCGTTAATGTGTATAAGTATTTGGGCTGACTCTAAGGATACCCTAAATTCTAGAATACCATCATTCCCACTGAGCAAGTCTCATGTTATATCATTCGTTGCTAGAAGACTAAAGCCTCTACAAAATAGAAATCTAAAACCAAATTTTATTTTTTGGGGTAGATTGCATGAGCAAAAATCTATAAGTAGGGCTATAGAGATATTTGCTGATATTCAATCTCAATATCAGCAAGCAACTTATACAATTATTGGACCTGATGGCGGGGAACTTTCCCATCTTCAAAAGCAAGTTAAAGAATTAGGCATTGAATATGCAGTGAATTTTACTGGGCCTCAAGATTTAAAATCTATTAAAGAGTTCTCTAATAATGCTTCTTTTTATCTCCAAACGAGCAGGCTTGAGGGCATGGCAATGTCAGTTGTTGAGGCAATGCAGCTCGGCTTATTGCCAGTTGTTACCCCTGTAGGAGAAATAAAAAATTATTGCGAGCATTTAAAAAATTCTATTTTAGTGACAGAAAATAAGAGTGCTGTATCTTCTGTTATTAGATTGATAGAGAATAAATATTTATATGAAGAGATGAAAAATAAAGCTATTGAAAAATGGAAAGATTATGAAATATATTCAGAATCTGTACTAAGAGCATCTAGAATAGTTCTGAACTTAAGTAATTAAATAATAATATAAGAATATGTGCGGTATAACAGGGTTTGTCTCAAAAATTGATTTATCTAAAGAAGATCTTTCTTTAATAGTTAATAGAATGTCTTCTGTGCTCTCCCATAGAGGTCCTGATCACACAGGCGCTTGGTTTGATATCAAGAATCAAATAGCTCTTGGCCATAAGAGGTTATCAATTTTAGATCTTTCTTCCTCAGGCCACCAACCAATGAAATCCTTTAATGACAGATTCGTCATTGTCTTTAATGGAGAAATATATAATCATCTCAATTTAAGAAAAGAGGTGAACGAATATAACGACTTAAAAAAATTAGATTCTTTATGGAAAGGGTTTTCTGATACTGAGACACTGTTGGTCTGTTTTGAAGCTTGGGGGTTTGAACAAACTATTTCTAAACTGGTTGGTATGTTTTCAATATGCTTATTGGATAAAGTATCAAATACACTTCACATTGCAAGAGATAGGCTTGGAGAAAAGCCCTTGTACTATGGATATGTTAATAATTCCTTTGTTTTCGCCTCGGAGCTAAAATCTTTAAGGGAGTTTCCAGACTTTAATAATGAGATTAACCGAAATGCTTTAAAAAAATATTTTAAGTATATGTACATACCATGTCCCTATAGTATATATAAAGATATTTATAAATTAGAGCCAGGGCATATGATCTCGATTCCAATTAATGATATTTTCAATTCAAAGTTAGTAAGGGATAAAATTAAACCCTATTGGAGTCTTGAAAAAAATATTAAACGAACAAGTAAACATTTGAATAACCCAAAGAAAGACTCCCAATATTTATCTGAATTAGAAATTCATTTACAAAATGCAATAGACTCTCAATCAATTGCCGACGTTCCATTGGGTGCTTTTTTAAGTGGCGGTATTGATTCTTCCCTTATTACTGCCTTAATGCAAAAGAACTCCACTAACCCAGTAAAAACTTTTACCGTTGGCTTTGAGGAAGCTAGTTTTGATGAATCATCTTTTGCGAGAGAGGTGGCAACTCATCTTGGCACAGAGCATTCGGAGCTATTTGTTACAAGCAATGAAGCTAGAGATGTAATTCCTAAATTGCCATATATTTATGATGAGCCATTTGCTGACTCATCGCAAATACCAACATATCTTGTATGTTCAGCTGCATCTAAAGAAGTAAAAGTAGCATTATCAGGTGATGCTGGTGATGAATTGTTTGGGGGATACAATAGATATTTTTGGGCTCCCCGGCTATGGAATAAAGTTTCATGGATGCCTTATTTTTTAAGAAATTTCCTTGGCCAATCAATTGGTTCTTTACCTTCGTCCGGGTGGGATAAAATTGAGGATAATATCAATAACTTTCGTCCTGGAGGTAAAAATATACAAATGCTTGGAAATAAAATAGAAAAATTGAGCAAAGGCTTAAAAAACTCAAGAAATATCGATGACTTATATTTAAGTCTTATTTCAGAGTGGAACAATCCGGATGATATTGTTCTCCATAGTGAGGACGATGAACTTATTCAATTTGGTGATCCTTCAGTAGATGCCTGTATTAGTTCCAATCATAGCCTAGATATGATGTACAAGGATTCACTGACATACCTTCCGGATGATATTTTATGTAAGGTCGATAGGGCTGCAATGTCTAATAGTCTTGAGACAAGGGTACCATTTCTGGATCATAGAGTTGTTGAATATGCATGGACGATGCCATTTCATATGAAAATTAGAGATAATAAGGGCAAGTGGGCCCTAAGACAGATTTTATATAAATACGTCCCTTCTGATATTATTGATAGACCTAAAACAGGTTTCAGCATTCCCTTGGGAGAGTGGCTAAGAGGGCCTCTAAGGGAATGGGCTGAGGACTTGCTAGATGAAACAAAGATTATTGAACAAGGATTTATAAATCATAAAAATGTACGAAAGACATGGGAGCTTCATTTAAGTGGGACTCATGATTATACAGCGCGTATATGGAGTGTTTTAATGTTTCAGTCTTGGCTAGACTCTAATTCGTAAATAATGGAAATTTATTGGTTATTTTTTTTATTTCCTGCAACTTTAGCTCTCGTTGGTAAAGCTCGAGATATTAACGTACTTTCAAAGTACCAGTCATTAAATATAGGGCCTTTATGGTGGTTAGTTGTTTTTGCACTAACAATGTTAATTGGTCTTCGCTATGAAGTAGGAGGGGACTGGAAAAATTATATTAGACTATATAATGAATTTTTAACAATAAACAGCCTAGCCGATCTTGAGCTAAGTCGTGATCCAGGATTTCAGTTTATAAACTATCTCTCTAAACTAATGGGTTTCTATGTTTATGGTGTGAACCTAATATGCGGGTTTATTTTTTCAATAGGTCTTGCAGTATTCTGCCGAAGTTTGCCAAGACCATTGTTGGCTTTAGCTGTTGCAGTACCATTTCTAGTTGTTGTTGTTTCCATGGGCTATACCAGGCAAGCTACTGCATTAGGTCTTGCTATGATTGGCTTGGTTTCTCTTGTAAGGGGGAGGAAATTAAGTTTTGTATTATGGATAATCCTAGCTATAACTATTCATAAATCTGCAATATTATTACTTCCAATCTCAGTTCTTGCATCAACGAAAGATAGATTCTGGGGAGTTATTTGGGTGGGTGTTATCGGTATATTATTTTTTACTTTATTGATTGAGGACTCATATAGAGGATTACTTAATGCTTATTCAAATCTTGATGATCCTGCCAGTCAGTCAAGCGGAGCCTTTATAAGACTTACTATGAATATAGTTCCATCTATTTTATTTCTTTTTTATTACAAACGTTTTAACCTACCAGAGCTAGAAAAACCACTTTGGAGGTTATTTTCACTAATTTCAATTATATTAATGGGGATTTACTTTATGATTCCTGTATCTTCAGCCCTCGACAGGGTTGCTTTATATATGATTCCTTTACAAATGGTTGTTTTTTCTTATTTGCCCGATATTTTTGGTACAAAATATGGCATCCATAGGTGGATTATATTATTTATAATCTGTTATTACGGTCTCGTTCTTTTTGTTTGGCTAAACTATGCAACACATTCACATTACTGGGTGCCATATAACAGCTTAATCTTTAATCTGTTATAAATGAAAACTGTAATAATATCTGCAAATTCATCTTGGTACTTATATAACTTTCGTTCATCTACAATATTACGCCTTGTCAAAGATGGCTATAAGATTGTATGTATATCACCAAAGGATAAACACACCATAAAATTAGAGAATTTGGGGTGCGAGTGGTTTGATTTAAAAATGAGCAACAAGGGAAGCAACCCCTTTAAAGATATAAGAATAGTATTCAGACTCTTCTACCTTTATGTAAGATTTAAACCACTGGCTGTCTATCATTTTACAATTAAAAATAATATATATGGAACATGGGCCGCATACCTTGCCGGAATACCAGCAATTAATAATATATCTGGATTAGGTACTGCTTTTATAAGAAAGGGATTTATTTCTTACATTGTTAAAATTTTATATAAACTAAGTCAGCCACTAGCCTATAGAGTTTATTGTCAGAATGAGGAAGACTACCAACTTCTTATAGATGAGAGACTTATACCTCAGCAAAAACTTTTTCTCTTACCAGGCTCTGGTGTTGACACAATAAGATTTAATCCAAATTTAGTTAGTGAAACTGGTTCAGTATTTAGATTTTTATTTGTTGGGAGGTTAATCGGCGATAAAGGCCTTTACGAATTAATGGAAGCAATAAAAAAAATTAATTGCGATGAGCCTATATGCCATCTATGGGTCTGCGGTTTTTCAAAAATTGATAATATATCAGCTATTTCTTCCAAGGAGATTGAAGAATGGCAGAATTTACCAGGGGTCGTGTGGATAGAGCCCAATGATAATATTGAGCAAGTTATGAAAGATGTTAATTGTATAGTCTTGCCATCTTATAGAGAAGGCATGCCAAAGTCTCTTTTAGAGGCTGGGGCCATGGGCCTACCCTCAATCACAACCAATGTACCAGGTTGTAGAAATATAATCCAAGATAAAAAAAATGGTTTATTGTGTGAATCTAGAAGTAGTAAATCTCTAGAATTGGCAATGCGGACCATGATAAGTATGCCAGAAAGAGATCTCATAAAGATGGGACATTCAGCAAGAAAGATTATTGAAAAAAGTTTTGATGAAGAAATTGTAATAAATGCTGCGATCGAAGCTCTTCAATCAATTAAAATATCCACATCTAAGATATAATATTATGATTCGTTGGAATTATAACTAATAAGTTATATGTGATCACGGTTTGCGCTTAATCCTTTCCATAAAAATAGATAGATTTAAATATATAATAAAACAGAGTATTATTGAAAAAATAGTACTAATTAAAGAGCTTGCAATGATAAAAATTCAAACCAATGATGCGCTTGAGGAATTAAATACTCTTGGCATAGCTAATATGCGGGGAACTCAATGATTGAGTTTGATAATTTAAATCCAACCAAGCCATATAATATATTTCTAAAATATTACAAAGCCGCTATTGAAAATAATCAGAAGGATATTCAAGCTGTCTCAATAAGCTCATTCAACAAAAATTTAAATGAGGTTGATTCGCGTTTTGTAAATTTGAAATACATTATAAACAATGAGTGGATTTTTTTTAGTAACTACAACTCACCAAAAGCTAAAAGTTTTATTTCTCATGACCAAATTTCAGCTGTTTTTTATTGGAGCTCAATCAATACACAAATAAGAATTAAGGCTATTGTAAAAAAGACCACAGATAGTTTTTCTGATAATTATTTTAGAAACAGAGATGATAGGAAGAATGCACTTGCGATAAGCTCAGACCAATCTCAGATTATCGGGAGCTATGATGAAGTTTTAGAAAACTATGAACGTATTTTTGATGATAAAAAAAATCTTAAAAGAAGACCAGTTTTTTGGGGTGGCTATTCCTTTACTCCTTACTATTTTGAATTTTGGAAGGGCCATAACTCTAGATTAAACAAGAGAGAAGCTTTTAATCTAGATAATAATAAATGGGCTTCTTCACTTATTCAGCCATAAATATGTTGGATAAATTGCTTAAGTGGTTTAAAATCCATGCAAATTATGAAATACAGATCTCCAAATCTTTTTATTAAGATCATCTTATAAAACCTTTAATGTTATTAATTTTAAAAAACTATTTATAGTAGGTATCGAAAATAGCTATTCAAAAAAAACAGTCAACTCCTATTAATGAAAAAATTAGAGCTAGTGAAGTTATGCTTATTGGTGCTAATGGAGAAAAACAAGGCTTAGTTCCTTTTACTCAAGCTCTTGAATCGGCTAGACTTTCTTCTCTTGATTTAGTTCAAGTGTCGCCATCGGAAGCAGATCCAATAGTTTGTAAGCTCTTAGATTATGGAAAGCATCTTTTTGATAAGAAGAAAAGTTCATCTGCTTCAAAAGTAAAAGTTAAAAGAAACACAACAAAAGAGATAAAATTTAGACCATCTACCGACATAGGGGACTATATTATTAAATTAAAAAAGATTAAAAGCTTTATTCTTGACGGAGATAAGACTAAAATAAGCGTCCGATTTAGAGGTAG
>MDTF01018902.1_pt1 | contig 16552 bp, 16 predicted proteins | sample 811191 | NCBI WGS metagenome assembly MDTF01 (sample SAMN05326649, study PRJNA326480) | marine metagenome | isolation source: seawater | place: Southern Ocean | collected 2011 | reverse complement strand
TATCTGGGAAATAGATTAAACCACAAATACGTCTCATAAGACTAGATTCGTATTGATCCACACTTTTGTCAGAAATAATAATCTTCCATAAATGTTCGATGATTTCTGTTTTAACTTCCAAGGACTCTTTTTTAATAGCACTTGTGAAGTTAAATAACTGAATAGAATCTGCTTCTAATTTTTCAGAATCTTGTAAAATAGTCTCACAATCTTTTTTATTATAAGAAAAAGACATAATAAAGTTCTTAATTATTCCTCTTTCTTTGTCTGTATAAATTTCATCCACTTTAGCAACATGTACTAATAAAGCAGATATCTTTTTTAAATTTTCTTTTTCCATATTAATTTTTAAATATAATACCTATAACTTTAAAATTTTTATCAGCGACTACTATTGCTCCTGGTCTTACTTTTACATTAAGAGCTTCTGAAATTACCACATAATGAGTTACAAAAACTATGTTTTTTTCTCCGTCACTGTTTTTAACAAAAGCTTTCAAGTCTTTCATTTGTTTATCTCTATTTCTTGCAAACTTTGCAGAAAAGAATGAGTTTAAAGCGTTAAAAGTTTTGTAATTTTCAAAAGCATTCTTGGCTGTGTCTTTGCATCTACACCATTCGCTTGAAAGAACTAAATCAATAGAAATTTTATTGTCTCTAAAAAATTGGCCGATACGTTTGGCTTGATTAATACCAGTTATACTTAGATTTCTCTGTGTTGAACAATTTCTAATATCAAAGTTATCGGGATCTCCTCCGCCGGGAGCTAATGCATGTCTAATGAAGATTAATTTGTTGCCATTTTTTAAAGAATTAATTGCTTCTTGATTGGCAGTAGAGCTATTAAATATAAAAAAGTTAAAAATAAGTATTAAAAAAAAAAATTTCATTTAAATAATTTAATATTAAAAATCAAATAATAAATTAATTTTTCTTATAAAAGATATAATTATTATAATTTTTAAAAAAAGAATATTCTTTGTTAATGTATGCTAAGGCATTTGGCATATTAGGATTTGATAAAATATTATTAGGTGATTTATAAAGTATAATTTTTGGTGCCGCAAACTTAAGCTGATTAATAAATTTTTTTTCTGTGTGGCCAGTTATAATTTGAGCAGGTATATAGAATTGTGTACATGTTGGTTTCCTCAAGAAATAAGAAAATGCAATATCATCTGAAAGTATTTGTATGCAATTATCCTGTTTACTAATTTCTTTATAATATTTTAAAACTGACTTGCTGTTTTCATTTAAATATAAATCATCTTTTGCTTCAATAAGATATTTAATGTTTGTTTTTATATTTTTTATATTTTTTATTTTTTGTATTACTTCTGTATTTTCATTTTTATTAAATATCCCTGACAAAAATAAAAAAGTTAAACCTATATAAAATAAAAAGATAGATTTAGATAAATTCTTTTTACTAATGTTTGCTATCAAATATTTTATTTTTTTATATGCTTCTATTCTCTGAAATAAAAACAACAACAACACTATAACAAAAACTAAAGTGTAAAGCCCAGATGAATATTTAATATGAAAACTATCAGACCTCAAAAGAGCTGTTTTAAAAACAAATATTCCACTGATAAATAATAAAATGGTAAAAATTTTTGTTTTATAACTAACATAAAATTTTTGACTAAAATTTAAATTTATTAGCATAATACTTGATATATAAATTAGTAATAATGCTTTAGTCCACCTACTACTTCCAGTACTGAAAGGTTTAGGATATTCTGTGCCTATCATATATTCCCAAACGCTAGAATAGATTAATTTAATTTGAAATATGAATTCTTTTGTTTCATCGTTTGGTAGTATGATAAAAAATAATGTCCAAGATACTAAAACGCCAACTGTTAATAAAAAAGAATTTTTGTAATTTTTGTGGATTAGTAGATAAATAATAGAAAAAACTATTAGAGCATTTACATATGCACCTATATCAATCCACCAAAGGATTGAAATTAAAGAAAAGGTACCAATTATAAAATATCTTATATTTAAATTTGTATTAGCACATAATGTTGATCCCAATATAAAAACAAAAATTAAATAGAGCGCATGTCTGTATGAAAAAAAGCTATTAAAATCATAATAAGTAGGAAGGCTAATAGCAAAAAAAACTAAAATAATAAAAAAAATTTTTTTAAAAACGTCATTTAAGATTAAATCTGTAGCAATTTTTTTTGAAATTAATATTAAAAAGAGTTTTACTAAATAAATTAAAAGCAGTTTAATGAAATTAATACTGCCTATTGTGTAATAACCTAAAAAAAATTTAGAAATTAAACCAAAATTATTGGCAATAAAACCATAGTCGTACAATGTCGAGTTAAAAAATTCTTTATTATTTAAATAATTTATTGGCGGAACTAAAAAGGTTCCTGCATGAAAAACGTCTGCTCTACCAATGAAATTACTGTAATTTACTGAAAAAAACTCTAATGAAATTATAACTATAAATAAAAAAAAATATAAGTTTAAAGGATTGTGATAGTTATTTTCCCTCTTATTAAGAAAATAATATTTGCTACTTAGATCTAGATTATAGGTTTCTTTATTTATAAAAAGATAGCTTGTTAAATAAACTATAGTCGGTAAAAAAGTAAATGATAAAAACCTTATAGTATCATTTAATGGATTAAATTTTTTAAAATAGTGTTCGCCAATTATTTTATTTTCATTATTGTAGGGTAATTTGATATAATCCCACGTGAAACATACTATTGTTAAAACTATAATAGACAAACTTAAAGGTATAATTTTTTTCATTTTAAATTAAATTATGATTAATATAAAATACAAAATAATAAATTGCTAATGATAAATAAAAATTTTAACAAAATTGATTTAGTAATTTTAGCAGGCGGAAAAGGAACGAGAATTAAAAAATTTCTTGGAAAATATCCTAAGCCAATGATAAAATTTAATTCAAAACATTTTATCCAATACATTCTTAACAATACAAGTAAATATAATTTTAAAAGAATTATAATTCTATGCGGGTACAGGTATAAAATTTTTTTTAAAAAATATAACAATAAAGTAATAAACTTTAATAAAATTATATGCTTAAGAGAAAAAAATTTACTAGGCACTGCTGGGGCGTTAAAAAATTTAAAAAAATTAAATGTTCAAGATTTTGTTTTAATGAATGGAGATACTATTTTTGATATCAACTTAAAATTATTTACTGATAGTTTAAAAAAAGGCAAAATAGGAACAATTGCATTAACAAAAAATAAAAATCAAAAAAGTGAAAAACTAAGTAATCTAATCTCAAAAAAAAATATAATTTATTTTAAAAAAAATAGTTCAATGATGAATGCTGGTGTTTATTATTTTAAAAAAAGTATCTTTAATTATATAAAAAATAACTCTTCATTAGAAGATGAATTGCTTCCTAAATTAATAGAAAAAAAAAAAATTAATGGGAAAATTTTTAAGGATTTTTTTATTGATATAGGATCAAAACATTATTTAAAAAATGGAGCAATAAAACTTAAAAATCAATTCAAAAGACCTGCAGCTTTTCTAGATAGAGATGGTGTGATTAATTATGATAAAGGTTATGTTCATAAAGAAAAAGATTTTAGATTTAAGAAAGGTGTATTAGAGGGACTAAAATATCTAATTAAAAAAAATTACTATATTTTTATAGTTACTAATCAAGCTGGTATAGCTAAAGGGATTTACACAGAAAGTAATTTTATTGGATTTCATAGGAAAATTAAGGCAAAACTTCAGAAGCTTAATATTTTTTTTGATGATGTACAGTATTCACCTTTTCATCCAAGCGCTAGTATAAAAATGTATAAGAAAAATTCTTTAATGAGAAAACCCGGCAATAAAATGATTCAAAATATTAAATCTAATTGGGATTTAAATTTTAAAAAAAGTTTTATGATAGGAGATAAGGCTACGGATATGATGGCCGCCAGAAAGAGTAAAATTAAATTTTTCTATGCTGCACCGAATTTTTATAAACAAGTAAAGTCTTTGATTAATAATTATTAATTATTTTTTTACTGTTATTTTTAAATACTTGGATCAATTCTCTAATTCCTTGTTCTATAGAAATTTTAGCTTTAAAACCTTTTCCTTCTATTTTAGCATTACTAACAAAATAATCACGCTTATCTGGATCTGACCTATTTTTTATAACTTCTATCTTTAAAGTTTTAAGTTGTTTTTTTATTTTCTTAGCTAAATCAATTTTAGTAATATTGGCGCTAGAAAGACCAAGATTGTAAACATTTGATTTAAGTTTATTAAAGTTTTCTATTGAAAAAATTATAGCCCTAACAACATCTTTGATGTGAATAAAATTTCTTCTGAATTTTGGCTCAAAGATTTCAATATGGTTTTTTTCTACTGCTTTCTGAACAAAGTTGTTTACTAACAAATCACTTCTCATTCTATAACTTGCACCAAACACTGTAGCTAATCTAAAACTTATTGTATTTTTAAACTTTTTTACTTCATTCTCTGCATCACATTTTGTTTGACCATACAATGATATTGGTTTTAACGTACTACTTTCGTCACAATATTTGTTTTTTTCTCCAATACCGTATCCGGAGTTAGTAGTCAGATAAATTAACTTTTTTTTATCATTCAAGTTATTTAATATAGTTTTAATAGACTCAAAATTAATAGCGATAGCATCCTTTTTATTTTTTTCACATAAAGGTGCGCCCACTAGAGCTGCTAAAGGAATTATAAAATCGTGCTCTTTAATCTGCTTTTTTAGAATAGATAAATTGCCAACATCATCATTAATAAAAAAAAAGTTTGTATTAAAATAAAGATGATCCAACGAACCTTTGTCATATTTCAATACATCAATAACTGTAACTTGATAGCCTAGATTAATAAGTTCAGTGCTTAACATTGATCCAATATATCCTCCGCCGCCAGTAATAAGAATTTTTTTCATTTAAATGTATTTAGAATTTTTATCTCTTCTGCTAAGTATTGGTTTTTTTATTGGCCATTTAATATTAAATTTTGGATCATTCCATTTATAGCTTTTTTGTTTTTTCACATCTAAGTATTTACCTTTGTAAGACCATTTATAATGAAAAACACATATTTGTGACAAACACAAATGAGCATTAGCATAATAAGGGGGTATTAGAACTAACTTAGGTTTTTCATGAGATAAAATAATTTTTTTTGACTTTAAATAATTATTTGAATCCTTTCGCATATCAACAACCACTAATAATACTTTACCAAAGACGCACGTGATTAATTTCCATGATTTAAAATCGCAATGTAATCCTCTAATTGTATTTCTTTTTGATATTGAAAATTTATCATGATTAAATTTAATTTTCTTAAAAACGCCTTTTTTCCAAGTTGTCCAATAGAAACCTCTTTTATCTTTAAAAGATGAATTATTTATAATTTTTAAACCTGAAGTCATTTTAAAATTTTATAATTTTCAAAACTTTAGATGTGTAATGGGAATACGTACTTAATTTTTCTGCAGGTTTATTTTTTTCGTATTGCCCAGAGTCAATAAATTGATCTAAGCCAATAGAAGGAATTTTTTTTGAATATTCTTTAATTCTATCCTTATGTGGCAAATGATTTCCTACAAATATAGTAGTATCGATTGAAATTCTAGTCCCGCAGTTATTTTTTCTATAAGTATTATGAATAGCAGCGTAATCTGAAAAGTGAACATGTCCAATTTGAGGAACTAGATTCTTAATAGGCTTATAATACTCCATCACCCATTGCATCTTTTTATATGATGGTGAATCGCTTAGAAACTTTTCTTCAAATTTAGATTTAGGTTCATAATAAAGTAAATTATTCTTTTTTACGTCTCCAATAAAAGGGATAAAACAATTCATTCCCCATGGTCCTTCGACCCAAGCATCAGAGTGTGGAACAGAGGTGGACAGTTCCCTGTTTTTATTTTCACTTAACTCTTTACCAAACTTTATTCTGATATTGGGAGTTATCCTAAAGAGTTTTAACAACTTTTCATCTTTTTTAGTAATATTTTTTATCAAATCACACCAGCTTCTTAAAACTAGATTGTATTCTAGGTGATATTCTCTTTTTGGAACAACAGCACCATTAGGTGTTATGTTTCTTCTATTGTTTCTTGCTTTGTCAACATTATTAATAAATTTTTTATCATTATCATCAAACTTTATTGACATAGCTTTTGAGATATAAAGTTTTAAGTTAAATTTAAAATCATTAAATAAATTTTTTTCAATTTTGTATGCTGTAATTAATGGATGAACCTTATTTAATTTCCAATTTTTGCTGATTTTATCTATCCTATTTATTCTATATTTAATACTCATATGACATTGTATATAGTAATTTTATAATTAATTAAATTTAAAACTTAATGCGAGGAATCTGTTTTGCAAAAAAAAATTGTATATCAATTTAAACCATTTATTAAAATTATTAGAGAAAACTATATAAATAAATATGAAAGTAAAAAAAACTTTCATCAAATTTATCTTCAAAATTCTACTATGGTAATACTCCAGGACAAAAAAAAGAGGGTTTTATTCTTAAATGAATATAGAAGAGGTTTGAAAAAAAAGTCTCTAGGTTTTCCAGGGGGCAATATAGAAAAAAAAGAAAAATCCATCCAAGCTATTAAAAGAGAACTTCTGGAAGAAACCGGCTACATTGCTAAAAATTGGAAATTATTATTTACTTATTCACGCCACGGTACTTACAATTGCGGTAAAGATTATATTTTTTTTGCGAAAAATATAAAGAAAATAGTAACAGAAAAAAAAGTTGAAAAGATAGATAAAAAATGGATGAACAAGAAACAAATAATTCAAAACTTGGATAAAAAAAAATTTGAAACAAGTGGAGTTTTGGCTGCTGTACTGTTTTATTTATATGGAAAATATGACTAAAATATTAAAAAGACTATTCAGTCTATTAATCCACCCCTATTAGTTCTCTAGAATGCATATTTTTGAAACAAACAGCTTGATATCAGCGTTTTTTTTTTTTTTTATAAAAAATTATGATGGATTTTATTAATTCTTTGATAATAATTATTAATTATTCTATATAAAATTTATATGACACAAAAAATATCAATAATTTTTTCTTTTTTTAACGAAGAGAATTGTATTAACAGTGCAGTTGAACATGTTTCTAATGCATTATCTGGTATCCAAAATCTAGATTATGAATTAATTTTTATTAATGACTCTTCTACTGATGACTCGCTAAGATTATTATCAAATAAATCTAAAAATAATAAAAAAATTAAGATTATTAATATGTCAAGAAGGTTTGGGCATATGCCATGTGTCCTTGCTGGTTTAAAATATTGTGCCGGAGACGCGGCTATTCACATGGATATTGATTTACAAGACCCTCCAGAGATTATTGCTAAAATGATAAAAAAATGGAGAGATGAAAATTGTGATGTCGTTTATTCTCAAAGAGAAAAATTTAAAAATTCTTTTATAAATAATATATTAACATTTTTTGGTTATAAAATTTTAAAAAAATTTAATTATATTAGTTTAGAAGAAAACGCTGGTGACTTTCGTCTTATTTCAAAAAGAGTTATCAAGGAAATAATTGATTTAAATGAAACTAGTAATTTTAGATTTTTAGTAGATTTTGTTGGATTCAAAAGGGAAAAAGTTTTGTATCAACGCCAACCAAGAGAATTTGGAGAAAGTAAATTTGGTTTTAAGTCTGTAATTTTTAACTTTCTTGAAGGTGCTTTACTGCCTTTTTCTGACACTTTAATAAGATTTTCTTTTGTCTTTGGTTTTATATGTGTGGCAATAATTATATTATTAATACCAATTATGATTTATCAAATTATTCAAAACCAAGATTTTTTAAGCTTTTCAAACCTATTAGTTTTCGGCATATTTTTTCTTGTTGGAATTCAAGCTTTTATTTTAAGCATTATATCTATATACATTGGTCTAATTTATAAACAAACAACCAATAGACCAAAGTACATTGTGGAAAGTAAAATAGGTTTTGATGAGTAAGCTTGATGCAAATTTACTAAAAAAATATCACAGAGATATTTTCTTTAATTATTCTGAGTATCCTACTAAAGACAATTGGAATTATAATTTTAAATCAGATGATTATAAAAAAAGCTTATTAGATTGGCTTCCAAGAAATCCTACGGAACCTATAATGTTATATGTGCACACACCTTTTTGCGAGCAACTTTGTTACTTTTGTTTTTGTAGTAAAGAAATAACGTCTGATTACAAAAAGGCAGAAGATTATTTGTACAATTATTTATTTAAAGAAATAGATATGCTTTTTTCTTTTTTGAAAGAAAACAACATAAGTTTGAATGTAAAAGAAATATATTTTGGGGGAGGCTCACCAACTTTTTATAAAGAAAAAGATTTTAAAGCTCTTATAGATAAATTAAAAACTTGTTATAATTTTGATAATGTTATTGATTTTACAGTTGAAATTGATCCTAGAAGAGTAGATGAGTCAAAACTTTTATTTTATCATGAGTGTGGTGTAAATAGACTTTCATTTGGAGTTCAAGATTTTGATTTAGAAGTTCAAAAAAGAATTAACAGGATACAAAGTGAAGAATTATTTGATAGTTTACTCACAGATAAAGTTAGAGAAAAATTTAAAGTAATAAATTTTGATTTGTTAATTGGTCTTCCCGGTCAAACTTCTACAAGTATGAGTAAAACTTTAGATAAAGTAATAAAAATAAAACCAACCCAAATTCAACCCATGCTTCTACACTATGATCCGTTTAAGAGAAAATATATGATTAATATGTTGAAAGATGGACCTCTTCCAGATTTTTATGATCGACAGGAAATGTACGGGGTTGTTAAGGACAAGCTAACAAATGTTGGTGGTTATAAAAAAGCAGGATTCGAGTCATATGCTTTGCCTGATGATCCTCTTATCAAAGCAATGAGTAATGAAAAAGCCCTATATAATTCACTGGGTACTCAAACAGGTGATGTTACAAATTTTATTGCCTTAGGAACTTCTGGGGGTGGATGTTTAGGTGATGATTATTATTTTCAAAATTATTATGAACAAAACAAATACAGAGAATGTATTAGACAAGGGCACCTACCTACATTTAGAGGTACTAAACTTAATCCAGATGACAAAATTAGGAGAAATATTTTACAGTTTTTAAAAACATACTATTATTTAAATATTGAAAATATAGAAAAAAAATTTCAGATCGATTTCAAACAATATTTTGGGATAGAGCTTGATTTATTGAAGAAGCTTGAAAACGATGGATTAGTTGTTTGCGATAACAAAAAAATTCAAATTACTGATATTGGAATACATTTTACTCCTCAAATAATTAATGTATTTGACAAATACAACAGAATCGACACTTACGAAGATCAAAAAAATATTATTGCAAGACAGATACCTAGAACTAGTGTTTAAAATTTAATATTATTTAGGATTTTACAAATTTTTAAAATTTTCGATTTTTTTAGTGAGGGGAAATTACCGATATAATATCCAAAAAAATGAACTCTTTCTACGTTTTTGAAATTTTTTATATCAATATTACGTATATATCTTTTTAAGTATGGTTGTCTCAACTGATTACCTCCCCCAGCATTTCCTCTCCTAAACTCAATATTGTAATTATTTAAAACTTTTTCAAAAATATCTCTTTTTTTAATATTAGAAGTTTTTAATATTATTGGAAAAGCATAGTTAGAGTTTCCGCTAAGATTAAAGTCTTTATAATATTTGCTGGAATCAATCAGATTTAAAAATAGTTTCAAGTTTTTAACTCTTGCAACGTTATTTTTATCTAGTCTTTTAAGCTGATTAAGCCCTAAGACAGCTCCTATTTCATTGTTTCTCATATTATAGGAAGGGTGTAAAAAAATAAATTTAGGAGAAAGTTTAGGATTACTTTTGATAATTTTTATTTCTTTTTTCTTATCAGAAAGTTCTCTCGCCATTCCGTGTGATCTTAATAAACGAGCTAATTCATAAATATTTTTATTATTAGTGCATATCATGCCACCTTCTATAGTTGACATATGGTGAGCATAGTAAAAAGAAAAATTTGAAATCAAACCCAATGTTCCAAGTTTTTTTTTTTCGTATGTTGCGCCGTGTGACTCACACACGTCTTCAACCAAAGGTATTTTTTTTCTTTTTAAGAAATTAATGAAATTTTTTGTAAGAGCGTTGAAACCCTGTGCATGTGTAATAAAAACAGCTAAAGTTTTTTTATCTATTTTTTTTTTTGCTTCTGTGAGATTCATAGAAAGATTGTTTAAATTTATATCTACAAATACAGGTCTTAAATTATTTTGTATAACCGAAGCTACATCCGAAGACCACGTGAGTGCTGGTAATATTATATTTTTCTTTTTTTTTTTATCTAAAATTTTAAGTATTGCAATGCTTAATAAATTAGCTGAAGAACCAGAATTAACAAAAACACTATATTTAACACCCAGCCATTTTGACCATGTTTTTTCAAATTTCAGAACATTTGTAGATTGAGTTAAGATTACATTTTTTTTCTTTAACAATTTAATTACTAGATTTATATCTGACTTAGTAAAATTGCTCTCCATTAATGGATGCTTAAAATTTTTCATTTTTCAGTATTTAATAAAATTTCTGAACCAGTTGTGGAAAAATTAAATGGTATGACAGTCATGTTTTTTAGTTTTCTTTTAAAATTTATTATTTTATTTTTTGGAATATACAAAAGCATAAAACCACCACCACCTGCTCCTAATATTTTACCACCTAAAGCGCCGTGCTTCAAAGAAAAGTTATAAAGATCATCAATTTTTTGATTTGTAATTACTTTACCTAAACTTTTTTTTAGCTTCCATCCCTCGTGCAATAAACGTCCAAAATCATTAAACTTATTTTTTAACAACAGGCTTTCTCCCTCTTTAACTTGGGAAGATATTTCTTTCATTTCATTTTCTTTATTTCTTAGATTTTTTACGTATTGACCGGCTATTTCATTTGCAGTTCTGTTTATACCAGTAAAAATTAAAACAAGATTTTTATTAAACTCTTTAATTTTATTATTTATCTTAATTTTTTTTATTTTGTAGGTACCGCTTTGGTCTATGTCTACTTTGTTGAATCCACCGTATGCAGCAGAAATTTGATCTTGTATACCAACTACTTCTTTAAGTGTTTTTTGCTCAAAATAAATACTCTTTTTTGCTAGATCTTTTATTGAGGTCCTTTTTTTTTTAATATTTAAAAAAGAATTCATTAGACCTACAACAAAACTCGAGCTAGAGCCCATGCCGCTCCTTGCTGGCAGATCACCCTGATAATGAACTTCCATTCCTGTTTTGAAGTTAAAATTATTTAGCATTTCTCTAACAACATTATGTTGAATATTTTTAATTTTGTTCACTGTTTCTACTTTTGACCAAACAATTCTGTAATTAGAGTCCGAAAATGAAGGTAATTGCCTTACGGTTAAATAAACATATTTATCTATAGTAGTAGAAAGAAATGTACCTCCATTTTTTTGGTACCATTCAGGATAGTCTGTACCTCCTCCGAAAAATGAAATTCTATAAGGTGTTTTTGTAATCAACATTTTTTTTAATAATTTCTTTTATCTTTTTAATAATTTCTTTCTCGTTAGGAGGAAGATTATCACTTTTTTTGGAGAAACCAGCAGACTGGTTTTTTAATCCCATTACTTCCACTTTTTTACTAGATAATTTCATTAACTGGTATGCCATGTCTGATGCTGCTCCACTCTCATAATCATCGTCTAAAATAATTCCTCCTAATTTTGAGTTTTTAAGAGTTCTTAACCACTTGTCTTTAATTTCAAATGGTTTTATCCATAAAATATTTGCTAACCCAATTTTTAAATTTTCTTGCTTAAGAGTCTCTTTAACTTTCTGAGCTTCAAATCTTGTAATTGATATTGAAAAAATAATTATATCAACATCATCAGGTAGAAAATCTTCAAGTTCTTTATGATTATCATAACTCCCTCGGTGTTCAGAGACATAGTAAACCTCATCTTCGCTCATAAAACTTTTATATGCTAAATTATATTCTTTAGGTGTCATTGGAGAGATAATTTTAACACCAGGCATTCTGTAATAAAGAGAGTAATGGGATGATCCTGCTACTGGTCCAATTGAACCCTCCATTGCTATGCCCCTAATAAATATTGGGCAAGGTACATCCCATAATTCTTTAGATTTGCAAGCATAATTTAAAATGATCGGAGCATTAAACCAGTTAAAACCCTGATATCTAATAACATATATAGGTCTTCTGTTAGACAGGCCTGCTCCAACAACTATACCACCATTAGCAACATCAGCCATACTTAGTTCGATGACACCTTCTTTTTCAGTTAACTCAGGAATGGTTCCACCAACCCATCCGACGGCTGACAAGCACTGTCCAAGTATTAAACCATTTTTTTCTTTCAAATGTTTTAAAACTGTTTTTTTTATTGTCTCTCTAACTGTAATTTCCATAATTTTTCAATATTTACTTTATACTGTTCGTCAATTTTTATAGCTTGAATGCCTAACTTTTTTTTTTCATTTTTAAATCTATCAAAAGTTTTTTTTTTGTCCATACCACCTCCGGCATGCCAAAAAATTCTATTAGTGTTTATGTTTAACAACATAGGTTTTTTAAAAAAAAATTTTGAATATTTCACAATTTCTTTTGGATCATCTTTAATATCGTGTCCTTCTAGTTTAAATGATCTAGCCACATCTTTCATATTCCAATTTCGCCTAACACTTTTTTTGGTCAAGATGGATAAATCATTATCTTCTACAATAAATAAAATTGGTAATTTTTTATGTGATGCCCAACCAAGAGCTCCTAAAACATAATCTTCTTCTGCAGCAGCATCACCTAAAAATATTATAGTAGGCTTTTTTGTTGCAAAACAAGCTCCAACACCGATAGGTCCGTTTGAACCCATCAAGCCATCGTGGCCAAACATATTAATATTTTTAGAGTGAATAGACGCTGAGCCACCTTTGCCTTTAGTACACCCAGTTTCTCTTCCAAGTAATTCGTCTATAAGTTCAACAATATTACCACCAAAAGCTAAATAAGTTGAATGACATCTATGTTGACCAAATATTAATGGTTTTATTTTTTTTTTCTTACAAATAGAAGCTAATGTCGCTGCTATAAATTCTTGCCCAGCAGAAACATATACTGGTGTTGTAATATTTTTATTGTTTACATTTACAATAACTCTTTCTTCAAAGTTTCTACACAAAGAAGCTTTCTTGAAGATTTCCAATTTAAAATTTTTATTCATTGTGAATTTTTAAGACTGCTAACTTTTTATCTATTTTAAAAACTTGAGCTAATTTCTTAAAAGTTCCTGTTCTAATAATATCTCCAGGAGATAAAATTTTTTGTTTTTTTTTATTACATACACTGCCATTTAATACAGCAAATATGGTATTATTTTTTTCAGCCACAAGTTGTTTAAAATTTTTATGAATTTCAAGTTTAACTATTGTTTTACCAAAAAAATACTCTTTTTTTTCTTTAAATTTATGCAATTTCAGGAAATTTTTATCTTTAGCGTAATTTGAAAATTTTTTACCTTTTTCATAAGGTTTTTTTTCTCTCCCGTATTTATCGTTGAACCTTACTAGATCATTTTTGTTTATAGGTGTCTCAAATTCTAAAGCTAATAAAGGTTTCTTAGATATACATTTTATAGAGTGAAATAAGCCAGTTCTAATCATCAGCTTAGAAGGGCTTTTATAAATTTTTCTTTCGCTTTTCCATAGGCCCAATTGAATTAATGCCTTACCATCTAATAAAACAAAACCTGTTTTCTTTGTAGGATGACAATGAAGTGAGGTACTTTTAGTTGAGTTAATATTAAGTAAAGTAACTGATAAAATATCTTTGTAACGATAGACTACGTGTTCATGACCCCAGGGTTTAAACACAATTCTATTATCATAATAGGCATTTGTTGTTTTTTTCATTTAAAAAAATTAAGAGTAGCTGCCATCCAAGGACCCATATCTTTATAGTGTGCTGTTGTAATAATTTTATCATCAACTACTGCAGGCAAATCAGTATAAATTCCTCCTGCGTTTATGATGTCATCTTTCATACTATAATAACCAGCAATTTTTTTACCTTTAACTATTTTTGCAGAAATTAACAATTGTGCTCCACTACAAATACAAGCGATAATTTTTTCTGCTTTGTGAAAATCACTAATAAATTTTATCAGTTTATCGTTTTGTCGTATTTTTTCCATTGCCTTAACTCCTCCAGGTAAAACTAATAAATCATAATCTTTAACATTGATTTGATGTATATCTTTAACTGGATGGTCTTTGTTTGGTGGTAAAGAGGTGCCTAAAAATCCTTTGACAGGTTTGCCACCGATAATACATATATCTAATTTGCTCTTAGCTTCTAAAAGACGATAATATGGGTAGATAAACTCATGATCTTGAGCTAATGCACCACTTATAATTACAGATGAAAACATAAAATTTTTTACATTAATTAGTAAAACAATTCAATTATAAGTTTATTTGTAAACTAATAATCTACCTTCTCTTTGTGGTGTTTTCTATTAATTTTATAAGATGTCATTTTTTGAATGTGATCAGATGTGCTTTTTCCAAATGTAGACTTAATCATTGATAAATAGTTAGAGTCGTTAAAATAGGTTGTGAAGGCTTTATCTCTAAAATCTAAAACCTCTGTTGCTTTGAGTTTTTCCGTTCTCAGAGGAAGGCATTCATATGCATGCTGAGAGTAACCAATCCAACCAGACCCCCCTTTATCTTCCGGTAGTTGCCACGAGTTTTTTTTTGCCATAATATGCAATTGTGAACCAGGATAAGCCATGGCTGAATAAAAGTTTGTCCACTCACTATTAATTCTTAATGATAAATCCAAAGTTTCTTTCATAGAGTCTAAAGTATCATCGGGTAAGCCAAAAATATAATTTGCTCCTACGAAAAAACCCATCGCTCGAACTTTCTTTACGATACCTTCAATGTCATAATTATCAAATCTTCCTTTAATCACTCCATCTCTGACATGTTTTGAGCTAGACTCTATTCCTAATCCCAGCCATCTAATGCCTGCCTTTTGCATTTTTTTTAACATCTCATCATCTTCAAGAGTGTCAATTCTAGCGTATGCCCAAAAATTTAATTTATCTCCATAACCAAGTTTAATGATTTCATCGCATATACCAGTTACCTGCTTTGGACTCAGAACAAACATTTCATCAGGTATCTTGATATTTAGAATATTATATTCTTCAACTAGTAGTTTGACTTGCGTAGCTATATGCTTTGGCGACCAATATCTAATAGTATTCCTCGCAAAAGGCGCATTGATACAACAAAAAGTACATTTAAAAGGACAACCTAAACTTGTTTGAAGTGACGCATAAAGATTTCTCGACTCGAGTCTACCAAAAGTGTGCCAATTATGTGCTCTATATTTTTTCATATCTAATAATTTCCACGCTTGCCCTGGAAGATCTTCATCTAATTTTTCAAACATTTTTGCTTGTGGGTTGAAACTTAAATTTTTATCTTTGTCAAAATACCACAGACCAGGAATTTTTTTTATGTCACTAATTTTTCCATCTAAAAAATCAATTAAGTTTTTTATAGTTAATGGCCCCTCACCTTGACAAACGTATGTGTAGGGTTCTTCTTCTAAGGTTTTTTTTGGTAGAGCAGATGCGTGCGTACCAATAACAACTGATTTAATTTCATTTGATGACAACTCATTTAATTTATTACAAGTTTTGTTACCACCTGGCATGCATTGAGTTGAGGCTGAAGGCTGTTGACCATAAATCATAAAAACTGCTAATTTAGGATTTAACTTTACAATTTTTTCAGCAGTTTCTTCATGGGTTAAATTTTCTGCCTCAGCGTCTAGAATTTTAACGCTGTAATTTCTTTTTATAAGATAATTTGCAATCAGCGAAGACCAAACTGGTGGCTCGATGGCAGCATATTCATTGGATAGTCCTTGATAAACTTCTAGTCTAGATCTTGGTGTAATAAAAAGGGCATCTATGTTGCTCATAAAGTTAAGGATAAATTAATATATCTATGTATTAGGTTCATACAATTTATACCATACAGTAAGGTTATTTTTATAAGTATTTTTACTTAACATAGTTGTCAAAAAGATCTGCTTCTTTAATATTATTTGTCATCAAAATAAGATCTAAATGTTCTTTATCAATAATTTTTTTTACTTAAATATTTAAATTAATTAAATTTAATCAATAATATCAACTTTTTTTAGATTCTAAAGAATCTAAAAATTGTCGTCTTTAAATGCTTTTTTTGTTTGTTGGTCATTAAATTTCTTTTTATCTACATAAATACTTAACATGGGTATAGTTTTCATAATATTGACTATTCTAATATTGAATATATAGTTATCTAATGCTTAAAATTAAGCGTTCCATTCACATGGATCAAAAGTGACTCATCTACATGAGTTAAAAGTAGGTAAACTTTAACAG
>MDTF01010275.1_pt1 | contig 16554 bp, 13 predicted proteins | sample 811191 | NCBI WGS metagenome assembly MDTF01 (sample SAMN05326649, study PRJNA326480) | marine metagenome | isolation source: seawater | place: Southern Ocean | collected 2011 | reverse complement strand
TAATACAGAAACAAGTAATTGGTTAACTGAGTTAATTGAATCACCATCTGTATTTATTCAAAATGAAGCAATAGTAAATCAAAATTTAACAGCAGCAGATTTTTATACAGAACGAGTAACAGCACCAAATGGTTTTTCACCTATTAACATTAAAAATGCTTCGTATACTTGGAAGACAAATAAGTTTAAACAAAAGGTATTTCAATATGATTTGAAATGGGAAATGTCTAACATAAATACAGGAAGATAATGAGTTTAACTATACAGCAAGAACCTACACAAATGAATTCCGCTTATACAAAACTAATGTATAGCGTTATTTCAACTAATAGAAATCAACCACAATTTAAATATGTGTGTGATGTAGTTGATTCATCTGGTACTATAGTTTCTAGATTAAGACAAGGAGAAAATAATGTTGGTAATGCTATATTTAATGTAGCAATACCTTGTAGAGGAGTATTAGAGGAAGATGATACATTGTATATTACTAATCCTACAGCCTCAATAGGTAAAAATTCACCTTCAAACATTAAATCATATCAACAATTTAAAGTAAAATTTGGTTGTGAATTTGGTACTTCACCTTCATCATCAGTAACATTATATGACGGTAAAGGAGCAGCTGGTTTACCATCAGTATCTGGTTCAGATTTAGTATTAAATAGAGCAGTATGGGAACCATGGAATGAACAACAATTTATATCTAGTTCTACTCCACCAGTTTATAGTAATTCAAATACAGGGTCAGTTAATTTTTATGTAGCAGAATTAGCAGGAGCAAATTTCGTAGATGTTAATTTAAGAGTTAATGGTACTTATCCAGCAGGTGGTTTTGGTGGTAGTGGTTCATTTGAATTTAAAGCAGCATCAAACGCAGATTTATCAGCAGGAAATGGTTATTACACTATGGATATTATTTCATTTGGTGTATCATCTTCAGCACATAGATATTCAATGGAGATATATAATATGTCTACTAATACAATGGAATATCAATCATCACAAGGTGGCACATTACCTTCAGGTTATGTTTCTGGTTCTACAGCATCAGGTCCTCAAACATTAGATTCATATGGATTTACAGGTAGTTTAAATAATGTATATGGTGTTAGATTAAACGGTATACCTACATCATCATTTAATGCTCCATTATTTGAAGCATGGTATGTAGCTAACGATTATACAGCATCATCAGATAGAATAAGATCAATAACATATCCTTTAGTTAAAGATAACCAAGTAGGATTAGGTTCATTTCCAAATACTAAAGCATGGAATATAGATTTAAATTCACCTTCAGGGTCAATTGTAGGAACTATAGATCAAGCATTTCCTACATTACAAGATTTTAGTAAAGCAAATATACCAACAATAACACCATTACCAGCAGGTAATTTTGGTTCATGGAATTGGAATTATCAAGATGCTAGAATTAATTTTACAGGTAGTAATCCTAATTATTCAAGTGTAAATGTTGGTAGATTATTTTTAACTAATTGGCCTACCCCAACAAGATTTTCTACTGTTAGTGGTGTCTTATCAGAAGGTAAAAATGGACCATTAAGAACTATTTCAAAAGATGATTTAGGAACAATATCATGGTATAATATATCAGGTAGTGTTAGTGATGGAAGTAATCCTGCTATTAATGTTAGGTTAGTTGATAAAAATACAGGATTAAATAAAGGTAACGTAAGTTATAATAACGCACAATTAGATGCTTTAACACCATTAATTAGACAAACAGGTTCAGGAGCAGATATACCATTTGTAACTTGTCCTGTAGGAATTCCAAATATGCCTACTATATGGCCTAATTCAGGATCATCTTGGACTCAATTAGATATTTCAGTAGGATCAGGTACTGAAACGGCTAGACAATTTTGGTTAAGAGATGAACCATGTGCATGGCAAACGAGAACAAATTTTGCATTTATTAATACTTGGGGTGTATGGGATTTTATAGGATTAAATACGCCTACAAATAAAAATGCTATAATAACAGAACGTGATGAATTCCTAGCAGTAAACGCTGATTATAACAGTGAAACCAGTGTGTATAGCGCATATAATAGAGGTTTCACACAGTATTATTTAGGTAGAAATTATCGCTATAATATCACGACTGATCCAATTCCATTAGCTAAAACAATTAATATGGTAGGTGGTGAATTAGCCGTAAGTGCATTTTATCAAGAATTATTTCAGTCACCAAGTGTATTTATTCAAGAAGGATATAAATTTATTCCTGTAAACATTACTAATAGTAATTTTAAATGGAAGACAAATATTAAAGGACAAAAGAATTATCAAGTTGAAATTCAATATGAGTTATCTAATCAACCTAGAAGCAGAACATAATGAGAGATTTAGTACTAAGAGTAATTAATAATAATGTAGTAACAGATTTAGATATAACATCTGATATTCCATTACGTTTAGATATATCAACATTTGATAATTCCAGAATTGGAGTATTATTTGGTGTTGGTTCACAAACATTTGATTTACCAGGAACTAAGAAAAACAATCAGTTTTTTAATAACGCATATGATATAGGAGCTTTAAATGTTCCTGCATTATATGATTTTGTGAGTGCTGCAGTATTACTCGATGGTGATGAGATATTAACAGGTAACATGCAGTTACAGGAAGTAGTAGCATCAGAAGATGGTTACGTAACTTATAAAGTAACAGTAGTAGATCAAGCTATACAATTTACAAGTGAATTAGATGGTGATTTTATTGCTAACGCTGATTTCAGTGATTACAATCATAACTTAACAGTAGGATTTATAACTGCTAGTTGGTCAGGATCAAATAACGATGCTGATTTACCATTAAATGGTGCAGTATATTATCCATTAGTTGATTATGGAAATGACGGTGAAGAATCTTATTATTCTTTAGATCCAAGTGGTTCATTACCATTCATACAATTTTCCGGTATTGCAACAACTACCGGCTCAATAGATAACGCTAGATCGCCTCTAGCCTATCAACAATTATTACCAGCAATGAGAGGTAAGGAATTACTAGATGTAATAGCAGATCAAGCAGGATTTACTTATACATCATCATTCGCTAACACAACAACACAAGCATTTAAAGACATTTATGTATTAGCTAAAAGTAGAGATACATTAGGTCCTACATCTGCAGGTGCATCAAATGAAACATTTAGTGGTTCAGCTTCAGGTCAATCATTACCTACAATTGGTCCTGGTGGTGTAAATCCATTATTAGAAACAGCAATAGTAGTAGGTACGTTTGATCCAAGTAGTAATTTTACAGGACCTACAAATTATAGATACGTTGCTCCATTAAACGGTAATTATCAAGTAGATTTTAGTTTAAAATTTACAGCAGTTGTACCTGGTAATTCACAATATTTAGTAGGTATACTTGTTAGATTCGCTGCTGGTGGAACACAAAGATATAATAGTACAGGTCAATCAGGTTTTTATCCTGTTGGAACTTCAATATTCATACAAACCGGAGCATTTAACATACCAAATTTAAGTGCAGGTGATTCTTTAGAATTAGTGTTATTTGTACAGAATAATACTGCTACTAATATTACAGGAGCAAATATTATAGGAGGAAGTGCAGATTCATTTATGAATGTCACATCGACACCAATATCTTATGAGAATGCCGCAATTGATATGTCACAACAATTTGATGGTAATACTAAAACATTAGATTTATTTAAAGGATTTTTAGAGCAATTCAATATGGTTGCTTTTCCTACTCCATTTCAACCAAAATCAATTACAATAGAACCGTTTGATACATGGTTATTAAGTGGTAGAGATAGAAATTGGACAGATAAATTTGATACTGCAAAACGTATATCAGTAACATCACCATTATCAGAACAAAATAAAGAAACATTTATAGGTAATAGCGGTGATAAAGATAGATTTAGCACATTTACAGAAGATAATCAACCTAACTTACCATTCGGTACTATACAATTAGTATCAAATAGTACAATACCACAAGGACAAAGAAAAATTAAAACATTCTTTGCACCTGTAATTATGGGTACAATGTTACAATCAGGTTCTGTTGATATAGATGGTAATCCAACATATAATCTAAGTGTAGAAGAAAATTACATTCCACATTTATATAAATTTGATAATTCAGGATTAAAATCATTTAACTTTAAACCACGTATTGGTTATAAATTAAAAAATAACGCTTTATCAAGTGCTGCAAATGGTACTATGTTTATAGGCGATCCAGGAGCACCTATTGCATATAGTGGTTCAGAAGGTTATGCTACAATAAGTAATTTATCAGCTGTAGGTAATTTAGAAAATACATTTAATTTACATTTTGATAATTCATATACAGCATTTGTAGCTAATAATTCATCATTTGGAGTTGGTACTAATGTAGCACAAACAGCTTTCAATTCATATTGGTCTAATTACATAGCAGGATTATATTGGAATGAAGGTAAAAAAGTAACATTAGATTTATACTTTACACCTGAAGAATATAAAGATATAAGATTAAATGATCGTATAACGATTAAAGACCAAACATATAGAGTTAATAAAATATCAGGATTCAATTTAACTGAACCAGATGTAGTAAAAGTAGAATTACTTAAATTATATCCAGTATTTAATAATATAGTAGATACACCAGCGCCAACGCCTAGTCCAACACCAGCTCCAACGCCAACACCATCTCCTACACCTACACCGGTTCCTACTCCAACACCAACACCAAGTCCTTCACCTTCAGGATGTGTATCAGTTACAATATATGGTCAGTCATCAGGTGATGCTCAAGAAGCGACATTTATTTGTTGTGATGGTAGTACAGGATATGAAAGAGTAGAAGATTATAATTCAACTACATTCTGTGCACAATCAGGAACAGTAACTAGTAATGGAACAGGTGGTATATCATTTGGAGGAACTTGTACAAGTAATTGTTAATGAGAGACGTAATTAAGATTTTAAAATCGCAACATGGAAAGTTCGTTATATGTGGGAGTTTGGCTTTGTATTTATATGGGCTTATTGACGATTATAATCAAGAAGAAATAGACATAATTGTAGATAAAGAAATAAAATTAGACGGATATAAAAGACATATTAATAATAGATTCAATTCCAGAGGATGGCTTGGTAAAATTAACGATGTGTATATCGACGTGTATAACAAGGAATTACCTGATAGCAATAGAGTTGTCGTAGATGGTTTGGTAGTGTATTTAAAAACGTTATCTGCGCTTAAAACGCATTATCTATCATTAGATATAGAAAATATGAATGGACATGAAAAATTTAAAAATAAAATGTTAACAAGGGTAGCTTTGTTCAAATAAATATTTATTAGTATGGCAACACAGACTATAGATTATAATATTAATGTTAATGCGGGTGGTTCACTTCGTACTATTCAGGATATAGAAAACGAATTAAATGAATTAAACCAAGAGATTAAAGACGTTGGTGTTGGTAGTTCTGCATTTAAAACAGCTGCTGGTAACATTCAGCAATTAGAGAAAGAATTAGCTGCAACAAATGCTACCGTAGAAGGATTTACATTAGAGAAGAAATTAGATATAGCTGATGGTGGTATTAAAGTATTAGCAGGTTCTGTTGCTGGTTTAACAGGTGCTATAGGGTTAATGGGTATTGAATCAGAAGAATTCGATAAATTAACTGCTCAAGCAAGTAATGCTATTGCATTTAGTATGGGTATTAAAGATATATCCGAAGGTGTAGGTAAACTAACTAAAAACCTTAAATTTGGTGCGATAGCACAAAAAGCATATAACTTAGTTCAACGTGCCTTTAATGCAATAATGTCAGCTAATCCGGTTGCAATTGTGATATTATCAATTACAACATTAATTGGTTTAGTAATTGGATTAAAAGATAAATTCGAGGCAGTAAATAAAGTATTTGAATTCTTTAAAGGTTTAGTAATGGCTGTAGGTGAGGCTTTAGGCTTAACTGAATCAGAAGAAGAAAAACAAGCACGTCTACAAAAAGAACGTTATGAACAACGTATTTTAGACATTGATAATGAATTAAAAATTCGTAAAGCAGCAGGTGAAGATACTGTAGAATTAGAACGTGAAAAATATGCTAAATTATTAGAATTAGCAGAAAAGGGATCACAAGAAGAAAGAGACATTATAGCTGACCAAGCAGCGTTTGAAGCAGGTATAATTAAAGAAAAACAAGATGCTGTAGATAAAGCAGCTGAAGATGCTAGAAAAAAACGTTTAGAACAGAAGGAGAAAGACGATGCAGCAGCATTAGAAGCTAAAGAAAAAGCAGCTGAGGAAGCAGAAACTAAGAAGGAAGAAGATGCACAAACCGAATTAGACAGATTACAATCTATAAAAGATGTAGTTGATGAATTTGAATTAGCAAATGAAGATGCAGCTGTTGAATCAGAACTTGAAAGATTAGAATTAGAACAAGAACGTAAATTACAAGAATTAACTGACTTAGGTGCCGAATTAGAGGATAAGAAAGCAGTAGAATTATTTTATGCCAATTTAATTAAAGACGAAGAAAAGAAAATTGGTGATGAAAAAGTAGTTAACGATAAAGCAATATTAGACGCTAGAAGAATGGCGCAAATGGAGTATGTAGATGCCATAGGAGGTGTTATAGGTGCTTTAGGTGGATTAGCAAAACAAGGAACAGCAGCAGCTAAAGCATCAGCGATAGCAGGTATTGTAATTAGTACAGGTTTAGGTTTTGCTAAAGGTTTAACTATTGCTCAAGAAGGTGCAGCAGCAACTGGCCCAGCAGCACCATTCGCATTCCCTATATTTTATGCTACTCAAATAGCAGCAGTATTAAGTTCAATAGGTAAAGCTAAATCAATATTATCACAAGTACCAGGTGGTGGTGGAGGTGGAGGTGGTGTTCAAGCACCTCAAAGTATAGCAAATCCAACAATACCAAGTATTGAAGGTTTAAATACAGGTGTATCGCCTGAAACAGCAGTTGGAGGAACAGCAGTTCAAGCATATGTTGTAAGTGGAGATATAACATCATCACAAGAAGCAGAAGCAAAATTAAGTACAAGAAGAGCCATAGGTGGTTAAAAAATAAACAATATGAAAGTAATTAAATTAGACATTGACGAAGATAACATATTCGAAGGAATAGATGCAGTAGCATTAGTTGCAGAACCAGCTATCGAATTAGATTTTCAATTCTTTAACAAACAACAGTTCGCAGAAACTCATAAAGATTATCCAGAAGGAGCTCGTAAAGCAGCAGCACAGGGAATCAAGCGAAATAAAGCGATTAAAAATAAATGTGCTACAGCGGTTGGCAAACGAAGAGCAACGCAGTTAGCTAACGGTGAAAACATAAGTATGCAGACAATTAAGCGTATGAGAGCGTTTTTAATACGTCAAAGAGATAATTACGACTTAGCTATAAAGAGAAGCGATTATAATGCTTGTGGTTATATATCTTATTTATTATGGGGAGGACCTAGTGCTTTACCTTGGGCAGAAAAGAAATTAAGACAAGCTGGTTTGTTAGAAGAGTCTAATAGACAAGTAATATATTCTGAAATTAAACAAGCATCAGAAAGAGAGCGTATATATAAGAAATTAGGATTCGCTGATTTAAAAGAAATAGGTGGTATACCAGTATTTGATAATGAAAATCAAGCATTACAAATGGCTAATAATATTGGTTGTGCAGGTACTCATACACATGATGTTGAAGGAGAAATCGTTTATATGGCATGTAGATCACATTCTGAAGCAACTGATAAAATGCTACAAAAAATAGAAGAATCAGAACCGTTAAAAATGGAAAAACATTTTGATAACTTCGATTCTGAGCAAAAAGAACAATTACTTAAGAACTTAAAATCCGTGGGTAAAACGCATGAGTCATTATCTAATGACACGTGGTTAGAAATAAGTGAAGATGAATTTAATAACAGTTTATACGCCGAATTCGCTGTAAAGCGTAGCGATTCTAATCCTGATAAAGGTAGTTTAAATGATACTTCACAATTTAAAGTGTTATATAAATATAATGGTCCTAGAGATTCAAAAAATAGAACATTCTGTAGACAAGTATTAAATTTAGATTTATTATACAGACTAGAGGATATCAATAATATGTCATTATTTGGTGCTAATGAAGAATTCAGCACATATGATATATTCGTATACAAGGGTAGTTTTAATTGTCGTCATTCATGGCAACAAAAATTCTTTAAACGAGAAGATACAAATAATAAACGATCATATAAGAATCCTATATTAGAAGAAATAATAGGAGGACCTAGATCACAACAAGCATCACAAGTTAGTCCTAAAGCTAGAACATTAGACCAAATAGAAGCAGGTGTACCTGAAGGACAATTTGAATTTAGTGCAGTTGGAGAAAAAATGGAATTAGCTGGACCGTTAATGGTACCAGATAAATTAATACCTCGATTTGATGAGGATGGAGAAAAGTATTATGTATTTTTCGATGCAGCAGGTATTAAAAAACTATCATATAAATTGATGGAAAATAAATTAATTGATTCTGTTAACATAGAACATGATCCAGATAGAAAAGTAGCTGATTTAACATTAGTAGAATCGTGGTTAGTAGAAGATGAGAAAAATGATAAGTCTAACTCATATGGGTATAACTTATCTAAAGGTTCATGGTTCGGAATCTATAAAGTAAATAATTCAGAAGTGTGGGACAAATACATCAAGACAGGAGCTGTAAAAGGCTTTAGTGTTGAGGGTATTTTTAATGATAAAACAATTTTAGCAAACAAACAAGAATATGCCTTTACCAAATCCTAAATTAAAAGAAGACAAAGATACATTCCTAAGTAGATGTGTTACATCAGATGTAATGCGTAAGGAATTTCCCGATGGCAAACAAAGATTCGTCATCTGTTTACAACAGTGGGAATCAAAGTAAATATATTTATGATTGCACTGGCAAATTAGTCCATTAATAAACCAGTGCTATTTATTGTATATATTTTTTTTCTTTAGGAAGGGAATAGACAAGGAACCTCTTGATCTATCCCTTTCTTTTGTCTACTAAATGATGACGTTTTCTACCTGTATGATCAAGATTATATTTAGGATATTCACCAAAGGCTAATTTATGCTGATCTAAATGATATCTTTCTCGTACCATTCGTTCTTTTTTATCTTGCACATATTCTATTACATCAAATGATAATCTATTTCTATCTAATACTGCGGTAGCTAAATCATATGATATTTTATTCTGCCAAAGCTTCATATCTTTCTTAATATGCTTAGAAAAATGGGCTACTCTACGTTGTTCTGGTTTAGCAGATTCACCAATATAAATAATATCCATATCGTAATAAACAGCATATACAGCTGCAGGTGTAGCGTTATGATATTCAGTTAAATAAATTAATTTCTTAGCTCTAAACCAAGGCAATTGCCACTTAGCAGTGTGTTCAACTTGTGATTGTTTTGCCTTACATGACTTACATTGATAAGCGGCATTCTTAAACATTGATAAATAACAGTTAACGCCTGGGTTTAATACTGTTTCTGTTCCATTCTTAGCACAGTTGACGCATACTTTAGGCCATTGTCCTCTTGGGTTTGCTTGATTGATTGTGTTCATATTATTATGTTTTTATTATACGTATACAATATACAAACTCTTACTACGGAAGCCTACGGGTTTTGTAAAACATGTATAAGTATATTGATATTTATCATTATGAAATGGGGCATCTTGCCTCATCAATAATTTTTTACAAACATTTACTATGACTAAAAATGAATTAAAAGAGTTAGTAAAACAACACTTTAATTTAGTCGAAGCAAAGAACGTACAAAATTTCGATAGTGCGAAACTAGAAGACGGAAGTGAAGTATCAAATCAGAAAACTGGCAAATTTGCCTTAGGTCAAATCTTATACGTTAAGGATGACAAAGGGAATTTTGTTGAAGCACCTGAAGGAGAACACATTTCTAAATCTGGTATTCAATTTATTTTAGATAAAGATTCTAAAATCACAGGACTTAAATATCCAGACGCAAAAGGGGAAGGTTCAGCAGATTTAGCTGAAGAAGACATGGACCCTCAAGACAAGGATTTAATTAAGAAAGGTGATGTAGCTGACGAAGGAGCATTCGCATCGAAAGATGATATGGACGCTAGAACAGACGCTGAAGAAGAAGGATATCTAGACGGAATTAAAGACGAGAAAGCAGACGCTAAAAGAAAAGCAATTGAAGAGGGCGGATTCGCACTTGAGGATGTTGTTGAAATGATTGCAGAAGTAGTTGAGGTAAAGGTAGAAGAATTAAAGAAAGACATGATGAAAATTGACGAGAAAATGAAGTCAATGGAAGAAAAAATGTCATCTTTCAGTTCAGAACCAGCTGCTGACAAAACTGTACCAGCAATTAAGTTTTCCAAAGCGGGAGACACAAAAGAAGACAAACGATACAACATGATGTTGAAAAGAATGTCTAACAAATAATTAATAAAACAAAACACTAAACTATTATGGGATTAAATGTAACTGCATTAGCAGACTTTAACAACGAAGTAGCAGGTAGAGTTTTACTTCAAACAATCTACAAAGGAAATACTGCAGAGTATGTGTCGATTCAAGAAGGGATTAAATATCAAGAGCCTTTGAACAAGGTTGCTGTTATACCTTATTTTCAAGGTGGTGATGCAGTAACTACTCCAAGTGGTTCAGCAATATTTACTCAAAGAAACATTACTGTTACGAAGAGAACAGCATTCGATGCTTGGAATCTTCAAACACTTACTCAGAAATACCTAGGTATATCTGCGTTACCTGAAGGGTCTTACGAAGAGACTTTCAGTTTATTAAATGACTTAACTACTGAATTAGTAGCTAAAGCTCAACAAGACAATGATAACTTTATTTGGAACGCTGTTTCAGGATCACAATTTCCTGGATCAAGTGTAGAACCAGAAGCTGATGGCTTTAAAGCATTAATTAGTGGTTCTACTGCTAATGTAGTGGTTGCAACAGGAGCTTCAGCATTGGTAATTACAGGTTCAACTGCATACGACCAATTAACAGGAATGTTAGGTGTAGCAGATGCGAACATTGTAGATGCTCCGGATTTAACTTTCTTCTGTGGAATTAAAGTATTCCAAAGAATAATCAACGGTCTTACAACTCAAAACTTATTCCATTTTGACCCAACTTCAGTGAAGTCAAGAGGTGGATTTTATGAGGTGCCATTACCAGGATATCCAAACGTGGTTATCGTAGGTGGATGGGGATTAAGAAATTCAGAAAGAGTAGTATTAGGACCTGCATCAGATGCATTCGTAGGATGTGATTTGATTTCAGATACTTCTAATTACCAACTTTGGTATGATATTAATTCTGATACTTTAAAATACAGACTGAGAAACAAATTAGGTACGCAAATTGGACATCCAAAATATTGGGTATCTAATGATCAAGCTTAAGCTGAACCAATTATTAACTAACTAAAAAACTTAAAATTATGGCATGTGATATAACTAGCGGTTTTCAACTAGGTTGTCGAGACAACATGGGTGGACTCCGTCAAATTTATATATTAAGTGGTTCAGTTAGTTCAGTTGTTGGCGCAGATGTTGGATTAATAACAGCCATCAGTGGATCAGGTACGTTCTTTTTATTCGAACTTGCTAAAAACACAGGTGACTTTACAGAAACAATCAACAGTAGTATTGAAAACGGTACAGTTTATTACGAACAAGTAGTAAACGCACCATTTCAAAAACTACAAAGCGCTACTCGTAATCAAGTCAAAGTTCTTGCACAGAACCCAGACTTAAAGATTATAGCTCAAACTAATAATGGAACTGAAGACGGTGGAATAGGAACATTTTTCTATTTAGGCCAAGAAAACGGTATGACATTATCAGGGGGAACTGGACAAACGGGAACAGCTTTTGGAGATATGAACGGATACACTTTAACATTTACAGGGGATGAACCATTCCCAGCATCTGAAATTAGTGGATCAGTTTTAGCAACGGTACTTTCGGGTATCAATACTGCACTCTAAATATATTACTTAAAATTAGGGGGAGCGTAGCTCCCCTTTTTTTTAATATCTATTTTACAATAAAACAATATTTATTCTTAGACGATGATTAGACTAAATTACAGTAGCTCAGGTATAGATACAAACGCATTATGGGTAAACTATCCCGTTAGTGCATCAGAGGCATTATACTCTATTACTAGTAGTTACGATCAATCAACTTGGGAATTATCAGGTAGTATTATTTCAAATACAACTAAAGGAGGAGACGGATGGTTATTAGTTCAATCTAATAGAAATCAAGCACCAACTGCTTCTGGCCAATACATGGCTGACATCTCACCTTATGTAAGTGAATTTCAAGACGCAATATGGAACGTTACAGCACTTAAATGGGCAGATAATAATGACCCAATAGCAATTATAGATTATAGATGGGCAACATTCCAGAAATATCTAAACAGAAAATATGATGGTGGATTTATTGATATAGAGAGAGTTTGGGTTTCAGGTTCGAATGACCCAGCAATAACAGACTTTATATCCACGAATGAAAATGGTACCTTTAACACATATCAAGACTAATGGAAAATAAAAAATTTAACTTCTCAGCTATAAAACGTAAAGAAGAATTCGCTAAAAGCGGATATGATCGCGAATCTAATCCTTATAGAGATGGGACAAAAGATAAGCCAAAGTATATGAAATTTGGAGCAGATAACATGTATCCAGAATACTTAATTTCACTATACAATCAATCATCAACACATGCTTCATGTGTAAATTCAATTGTACAAGCTATAACCGGAGATGGTTTAGTTACAGACAATGAAGAAATCTTAAAAGTTGCTAACAGAGCAGGAGAATCATGGAATGATATCTACAGCAAAGTAGCTTTAGATTATAAATTATTTGGTGGATATGCTTTAGAGATTATTTACTCTAGAGATAGAAGCCGCATAGCAGAAGTCTATCATGTAGATTTCAGTCACGTTCGAGCTATGGAAAAAAACGAATGTCATCAAATACCAGGATATTATATTTCAGATGTATGGAGACCATCATTTGATTTTACAATTAATTCCTTAGATCAAGCATTACCACAATTACCTCCATTTAATTTAGATAAAAAAGTAGAGGAGCCTAAACAATTATTATATCATTCACCTTATAGACCAGGACAAGGATACTATCCATTACCTGATTATGTAGGTGGTTCAAAAGTAATTGATTTAGATCAAGAAGTGGATAATTTCCACGTATCAAATATTAAAAATGGTTTAGCACCGTCATTAGCAATTACAACTTATACAAATGCAAATGATGAAGAACGAATGGCTATAGAAAATATGTTACGCTTACAGTATGAAGGTACTAGTAATGCAGGTAATATGTTGTATATGGACGTTGCAGATCCAAGTTTAAAACCTGACATACAACCAATACCACAAAATGGCGCAGATGACTACTATACCACGTTGAATGACGTCGTGTCTCAGAAGATATTAACAGCGCATCGAATAACAAGTCCAATGCTGTTAGGTATTAAATCTAACACAGGTATGGGTAATAATGCTGAAGAAATAGAAACATCATATAGATTGTTTTTAAATACAGTAGTAGCACCATTCCAACAAAGTATATTAGGAGTATTTGAAGGATTATTAGAAATAAATCATGGAGAATTAACATTAGGTGTAATTCAGAAAAACCCATTATTTGAATATCAAGATGTAGAAGAAACAGAAGTAGTAGTTTCTAACGATGCAGATGTAGAAGATGAAAAAGAGCTAGATGATCAAATAAATGATGAATCACCATTAACAGAATAATTATATGACAACTACATTATTAATAAGCGAAGCAAAGATTAGAGCATTTTCAGATTTAAACGAATCTGTTGATGATGCTTTAATGGTTAATGGAATTAGAGAGGCACAAGATATATCAATACAACCTATTATAGGAACTAAACTATATGAAAGTTTAATTACAAAAATTGATAACAACAGTGTATCAGGATCATATAAAACACTTATAGACGATTATATCCAACCAGCATTAGTTTATGCTTCAATGTATAATATTACAGAAGCGGTAATGTATAGAACGAGAAATAACGGATTATTAACTCCAACCGGAGGTGAAAATTCAGTTAATGTAGATAGAGCAGGATACGACTCTAAACGTCAGAGTATATTTAACAAACAACAATTTTACGCGGATCAATTATCAAGATATTTAACACAAAATATTTCATTGTATCCCGAACTTGGAGAAAATACATTACTTTATCAATTTGTTCCTGATTATGGAAGTCAATACAGATCACCTATTGTAATGCAAAGAAATACTAGAGCAGTATATATGAACTTAGCAAGACAAGCCGGTTTACCAATAGTAAATTCAGCTTATCCAGCTTATCCACCTCCAGGACCAACTAAATACGATATATAAACATGGCACAAGATTTATCAGGCTTATACATAAGTCAATCATTTCAAAATTTAGTACAGCGTTCCGCAAGCGGAGCATTTAATGTACTAGCAACAGCAACAGGTACAGAATTTATACCTATATCAGCATCATATGCTATATCTTCTTCAAGATCAGTATCAGCTAGTAGAGCAGATAGCGCTTTAAGTGCATCATATGCTTTAACAGCTTCGTATGCAGAAAATGCTTTAACAAAAACATTACAAGAAGTATTAACAGCAGGTAATCAAGCAAATCTAGGATTTTCAGTTACTGGTTCAGTTAATATTTCAGGTAGTTTAGTAACGGGTAGAAGTGATAATTTTAATACTTCTCCGGAAAGTGTTGTATTAGGAGGACGTGGAAATGATAATAAGGCACCAGCAGCAGCAATTGTTGGAGGTATTAGTAATGAAATTTCAGCATCAGCATATCGAAGTGCTATAGTAGGTGGTGAATTAAATAAAATACAAGGTGGTCGTTGGAGTGGTATATTTGCTGGTGGTTCAAACATAGTTCAAGCTACTAAAGAAGCTGCTATTATAGGAGGAGCTAGTAACACAATACAAAGTGGTATTTCAGGATCAGTTATTGTAGCAGGTAATGCAATTAGTGGAACACAAGTAGATAAAGATTTTACAGCATTTGTTTCAGGATTAGATGTTCAAGATGGAGGTTTAATAGAAGCATCAGGTAGTATAAAATTAGGAAATGTAGGTACAGGATCAGCAGGACAAGTAATAGGAGTAGATGCTTCAGGTATTGCTAAATGGGAAACACCAGCATCAACAAATCCATTTCCATTTACAGGTTCAGCACAAATAACCGGTTCATTAGCAGTAACAGGATCAACAAACATAAGTTTAAATTCACCAGGTAATAGCGCAACTCTTACAATTGAAGACAAAGGTAATAGTGATTTTAATATTGGAGCAAGATTATTAATGACGGGTTCGAATGTTGGAATAATTGAAACATCTGGAAACATGAACATGAGATTGATTGCAGGTGGTTCTACAATAACAAGTGCAGGTAATCAATACTTATTTGATAAAAATGACTCAAAAGCAGGAGCAGGAGATTTTAAAATAAATGATCCAGGTTCAAGAACAGCATTTTATAAACATGAAAATTTAAGTGAAACAGGTAGTATAAGATTTGCTAACCCTGATTTAGATACAGGTATAGCAATAAGAATGGATGATAACAAGATGGCATTGCAAATGTATTCTGGTTCAGCATTCGTACCTATTATAGAAAGAAAAAAGAGTTCAAAACAAGTAAATCTATATGATTCTACTTCAAGCACTGGTTCATCAGCACAAGTATTAACATCTAATGCTAATGGTGGAATTGAATGGGCTGCCGGAGGTGGAGGAGGAGCTGCTTTTCCATTTACAGGGTCAGCACAAATATCAGGATCATTAATAGTAAGTGGTTCAGTATCATTAGGTAATATTGATTCATCAAATACAATAAATCCAGGCGCTGTAGGAGCATTTGTTCAGGGTGATGGGAATAGTATTAACTCAACCGGAGAAGATAATGCTATACTTGGTGGTGAAGGAAATGCAATTCAAACCGGAGCATATTCAGCTATTTTAGGTGCAGCAGCATCCTCAATGCAAAATGTAGATACATCAGTTATAGTAGGTGGTTATCAAAATAATGTACAAGGTACAAGAACATTTACATTAGGTGGTAATCAAAATACTGTAAACAATAATTCATCTTTTTCAGGTATAATTGGAGGACAAAGTAACCAAATAAATGGTAGTGTTACAGCATCAGTAGTTATAGGGGGTAAAAATATTGCCGCAGCTAGAAACGAAATGGTATATGTACCAGGTTTAGAAGTAGTAACAGGTGGTGCAAATATAACAGGTTCAATTATAGGAAGTGGAAATGTTAGAGCAGGACAAAGTGCAGCAGCATTTGCTTCTGATTCAGTAGAAGTAGGTTCAGCAACAGTACCAGTTCAATATGGTAACATAATAATTCATGGTAGTAATACTAGAGATTTA
>MDTF01018792.1_pt1 | contig 16565 bp, 7 predicted proteins | sample 811191 | NCBI WGS metagenome assembly MDTF01 (sample SAMN05326649, study PRJNA326480) | marine metagenome | isolation source: seawater | place: Southern Ocean | collected 2011 | reverse complement strand
TGAACAACTTTCTGACGAACAACTTTCTGACGAACAACTTTCTGACGAACAACTTTCTGACGAACAACTTTCTGAGGAACCAACATCTTACAAAAGTCGTCTATTTGAATCAAAAAAGCGGACGACAATATGTTTTCTACGCCGAGAATATCAATGTCGTCGGATTCTGTAAAATGAATACCAACCACGTCGCCTAGGATGCATTCGATGGACACTTTACCGCTAACGACGGTTGTTTGTATTTCGTATACACCGTCTAGAGTTATCGTATTGCCATGGCGTTTAATTTGATATTCCTTTTTTTGCTTATTTCGAGCAACGCGAACTATTTCGATGACTTTTGTCATGTCTACGATTTCTTGAATTGTTCCCATACTACGTTTGGTGGCTTTTATCACTTTAGAGGTGGTGAGTATACCCTCTGGCAGTTTTCTATATTTTTTAATTTTATTGATTTCTTCTAACAATTCGGCATCTGTTTTGGGGTCTTCTTCACCGTCCTCTTCTTCGTCAAACGTGGGTACGGTAGCAAATTTTAACATGGTCGCGTCGTAATTAGAAAAAGACGTATCCCAAAAGTACAAGTTCGTAATTCGGTAGTTGCAGAACGGTTTTGTGAGCACAAAACCGTATTCATTTTTAAAACCTCGCTGATATAAACACTCGCGGCGGCCAAATTGAACTTTACATAGTCCGTGAGGACATGTCGTGTCAAACAGTTGATCCCATCCGTCTAGCGTTTTTTGTTCGCCATTTCCAATAAAGGACATGAAAAACATCTTACTCGAATGCGATTGCTTTTTAAAATGGACGTCCTCCGGAATCTCGTCAAAATTCTCGTTTCGATGAGCAAGCGATTCCTCGACCCCACCTTCTTGATGAGAACGATTGTAGACAAAGAATTGGTCTTCTTTTAAACGATATCCATTTCCCATGGCAGACTTTACGACCGCCGATTTGTATTTTTCCAGTTCCTTATTGAGGTCTTTTATGCTTATAGCGTGAAGACTTCCTGTAATCGCCAAAATAAACGCCGAATGTTTCGGAAATATATGGTTGTGAAACATTGCGTCTACAGTGTCTGCGTTATTCGGACGCGCGCTATTCATAAACATACCACAATAGTCCAAGTATGCAAAGTCTAGATGTTCGAAACGTGTAGGAAGAGGCTTTACTAATGCAGGTCGCCTTTTGTAGTGTGTTCTTTCCCATTCGTCATTCAAGTTTTGGTGAAATCCGGATTCGTTTTCGGAATCTTCAAGGGCGGTAAGAAACCCTTCCAAGGATACAGGGAAAGATGCCAATTCTGGAAGATTTGTTTTCATGGTCGTGTATTCGGTATTCTTATCGAAATAATTTGGAACATAAATATGATTAGGTTGTACGCCAAACACCGCCAGTGTGGCGCTTGACCCCAAATCTTCTGAATCCAAGACGATAGCGGTTGCTTCGGCAGGGTCTTCGATGAAAAATTCCAAGCATTGGCCGAGATATAAATTAATATTGAACTTTATTTTGTCGTGTTCAGACGGGCTATAACCAAGGTTATTTCTCATGCTTTTGCCTTTAAACCATCCCTGACGAATTATATCGACTTGTTTCCGTAAGTCACGTACGTTGTGAACAGAACTGTCTCGTTGGTGGTCAACTTTATGGCGTGTCGAAGGCAAGGGGGTGTGGACGAACTGTTTTACAAGGGTTCCAGAGGATTTCATTATAAAATAAATATTAGGTTATTTATAGGTTCTTTTTATTGGTCAGCTCAAAGCGAACGGCCCCGCCCGGTTGCATGCTCGAGTACTGTACTTGTTTATCAATGTACGATTTTTTTGTACATGGGTTGTACCACGTGCACTTGGTGCGAAATGTAATCGAATAGCGGGATTCCGTATGGAAATCAGTGCGCTCCTCGCGCGTTTCTTTGAACGCGGTTGTCAAGGGCTTGGAGCGGTCAAATTTGATACCGTGTTCAAAGACTTGATTCATGTCCCAAGGCATGTGAATAAGCGAACCGGAAGCTGGCTCTAATTCCAAAACCGTGTTTGCCTCATTTCCCAGTTTGGCACGACGGTCGTGTACGACTTCGAACGTCTTGGCCGCGCCAAAAGTAAAGACGAAAATGCTGCTTCCACGTACTAAATCTTTCGTCTTATCGGTGTGATGACCAATGCCATCATACGTGCGATTGTAACGCGTGATGACGCAATGATTTGGATTTTCACCGAATTCGTTTCGAATCTTGAGCAGTAAAGGTCTGACAGAACCCACAATATCACCAAATGCAGCGTCCATCTTAAATTGCCGTGGTTTCACCTCTTTGGGTAGGTGGTAATCGCACGAACCACCGCGGTATACAGTGGAAAACCCATCTACGTCGACAAAAGAATACCACATGGTGTCTCTTTCAAGCCAATTCCCATCTGGTTCGGGCGTGCGCACCTTTTTAAGGCCCGTCAACCCCTTGCAAAACCCAAGCATATGACGTTGCTCGCTTTCGGACAAAAAATGCTCGTGATAACATGTGTCCTTTAAATCCCGGATTGTATCTGGAAACGTGTCCAGATACAACATGTTTGTAGCCAAGCTCCAGCGCTTATTCTGACTTATTTTGCTGAAAACTTCTTTTGAACACATACCGCTTATTTTTATGGCGTCAATCAACGCCTGAGGACACACGATTTCGCCAGCAGGGGTTGACGAAAATACCACATTTGATTTCAAAATCGCTAATCCCTGAGGTTTGTATTCGATTTTGGCTTTTTTCACTGGTAAATAAAGCACGTTATCGTGCTTGCGTTTTATACGTTGTACGTTGTACGACGTACCAGGCGTCTCTACGATGAGTTGTTTGACGGTCTCTGGATTCATTTGGGAGATCATTTGAATTTAGTCTGATGACGGAAAGATTTAAATATTTTTTTGATTTAAATATTTTTTGAGGTTCGACGGACGCCCGAGAACACTAGAAGCTAAATATATAATTTTTATTTTTAATTTTTTGTTACCATCCCCTCCTATCACTATCAGACGGTTACCGACGGGCCGGCTCTTGACGGCACGTTTGCGTTTATTTTCCATCCCCTCCTATCACTATCAGAGACGGTTACCGAGGGGCCGGCGGGCTCTTAGCTCTTGACGGCACGTTTGCGTTTATTTTCCAGACGTTTTCGCTTCTGTTTTTCCGCTTTCTCCACACCAACTTTCACTTCATCCCATGGAACAACAGTTTTAATACAACGAAATACAATGGAACCAGATGGGCCACATTTACTTTTAGACACTGGAACTCCATGTTTCATTAAACTGTTTGCACTAGGTTTGTCCTCATTCGATGATTTCGCACGAACAATGACAAGTGAACCTCCTGGTAATTTTTCAGAAAAGAATACACTACTATCATCCTTATCAGCAAGTTCAAAGATTCTTTCACATCCAAATTTAACAACGAGAAAGTAAGAATCTTCTTCAAAATCTTTTTCTTTATCAGAATGGAGACCGATATAATCACTTTCGTCCTCGTAACGAGTAAAGATTGCATGATTGAAGGGTAAATCACACGGGGGTAAACCGTGGTGTGCCAGTATTTGGGAAAATTTACCATTGTTGAACCAGGTCATTAATTCATTTATTTGTGGAACGCTTTCAATTGAACGAGTCGCAGCGGAGATTGAATGTTGCCAGCCGGTATATCCGTATTTTAAGAGACCGTCCTGATAGTTTGACTGAACCCATATTTTGTGTCGTTTCAATGCATTGCCACGATAATGGAGAGATGGATGACTACCTAGTACCATTATAGGATCTTGTCCTGTTTCAGAAAATTCAATAGGTTTTGATGAATCTTGTTTTGGAATTGTTCTGAACGAATTGAAGATTGCAAGCTCGTCGATGGTTGCATCCGAATAAAAGGAAAGACCATTTTTGATGATGATAGCATCGTCAAGGACTTCTCCGTTGGGTAGAGTGACTTTGTGGACAGAACCGATAGGTAAGCCAGACATGTTCGTGTGAATTCCTCGGATTCTTCCTTGGAAATATTTTGTTTGACACCCACAATTCATTGTCTGTTCCCATGAATTGCCAATAAGTACCACTTAATTTTTTTTGAGTATATGAGTGGTCTATACCAACAATAAATGCTTCTGTTTTCCGACCTACACCTGAGCCCTCGCACCTATGATACCTGCATGAAAGTGCTACGCCGTGTGCATCGTGAGGCGAAACAGCGTCAAGTCCCCGTTGGTTTTCTGGGGGATTTTTTCGACAAAGTCCACTCACAGGGAACATTACCGGTCAATATTTTAAACGAACTCATGCGTTTTTTTGAAAAGGAATGGTCTGTCCCCATGATTATGATTCCGGGCAACCACGACTACTTTGATGCCGCAGAGACCGAGCACGGCCTAACGCCTTTTTCGTACGCTTCTGAACACATTATCGTCCTCGACAATCCCGTGGTCATCAATCGTCAATTGTGGGTACCTTGGAGACGTTCACCCGAAACCATCGGCAAAATTCTACGCGAAAACTCAGACATAGATGTTATCTTTGGTCATTTCGACATCGTTGGATTTAAAATGTCCAAGACGCAAGTCTCTGCAGAAGGTGTCTCTGTGACCGACTTTCCTGTAGGTATTCCTGTGTATTCTGGCCATTATCATACACCTCAGCAACATGGAACAATTCGCTATCTGGGGTCGCCGTATCAATTGACCCTTTCTGAGGCTGAAGACAAGAAAGCGCTGATTGTTCTGGACGCTTTGCACACCGTGTCCGAACGTATCCCCATTGACATTGGCTCACATCAGTACAAATGGACTTCGAATGAATTATTGGCACGAGCGCATGAGTTACGCGCCGACGACCGTGTTTCGGTGATAGATGATGGCCAGTCGTCTATCAAAGTATGTGTTCAACAATTACAAGATAAAAACGTTATAATTAGTGTCAAACGAACTAACAAGCCGGTCGAGACACGTATTTCTGGTACCCAAAACATGACTCCTGTTGATTTGATGGAAGAATACGCCAAGCTTCATGGAATAGACACCCAGGCTCCGGCGTGGCTGCTTTTTTCAGAGCGACTGGCCTTAATAGGCACGACGATGAGTCGAGCCAGGCCAGATATGCGTCCTCTGAAGATGCTTTTAAAAGGGTTTGGCCCGTTTGTGGGGCCATTAACCATGTCTTTGGAAGGACATGGGCTAACACTCGTGTCTGGTGAATCAGAAGGCGACAAAGCTTTAAGCAATGGCGCCGGTAAGTCGCTAGCTACGGCCGGCGCTTGGCTCTGGTGTTTGACGGGTATGACCGACGGTCGTCCGGCCTTACCCTTCGGTTGTGGTTCTATTATCAATGAAGAGGTGGGGAAAGCCACGGTCGTCGCGTCGGGTACTGTCAACGGACTTGCTTGGGAAATTGAAAGGTCAATGGCCAAAAAGAAACACCATTTGAAATTAGTCATTGGTGGTGAAAATAAGACGCGTGCGACGCTGAACGGAACTCAGCATGTCATTGCGTCTGAATTGTTTGGCCTTGATGCTGGCGGACGCGAATTATTCACATGGTTGGTTCGCAATTGTGTGTGGAGTCAGCATGTTGTCACCCGCTGGCTCGATGCGAGCGATACCGCCGCCAAAGCCGAGATTCATACCCTTGCCAATGTGAAAGTATGGAGTGAAATACATACATGGGCCAAGTTAAATCTCAAGACCACCACGACTGATTTTAATCAATACACAGTGCAAAAAAAGCATCATCACAGCATTTACGAGCACGCCATTACTCAGCACGCACGTTCGTTGCGAATGGCTACCGAATGGTCGTGTACTCAGACCAAAAAGATAGACAGACATCGCGATGACGTTGAACGAGCACGAACTGCCCACGAGCGCGGCATTCAAACACTGGGGGAAGAGCCCGAATATATTTCAGACGAAGAACTCAATACCGCAGAAGATGCTCTTGTAGATGCTAAAGTTGTCCTTGCAAACATGCGAACTCACGAACTAGAATTAGGGCGAAATTTGCCACGTGAATGGTTGGAAATCGACTATGATGCCAAGGAGAGGTGGTTGCGACAACAACCAGAGGCGAACGTCCCATACCACGAGACACGCAAACAACATTGTGAAGCTGCTAAACGTGCCAGACAAGTGCAACGAGATGCTGCATGCCGCGAATTTGAAAAGTTCAAATCTGAAGGAACTTGTTCCGCTTGCAATAGAGCGTTTGATAAAGATGACCTCGGTGAAGCCGCAGACCATTTGAGAGGGCTGCAAGAGAACGTGGAAGAGAAAAAGACTGCCTGTCAAGCAGCTAACAACGATTTGACCGTCGCCAAGCAACAATATACACAGAGCGTCAAACAGGACAATACCAACAATCAATGTAGAGAATACATTGATAAAGGACGGTCGTTACGCAAATTGAAGACGAACATTCAAAAAGCTGCCGGTCAGCTGGTTACGCATCAACTTGGCGTCAGTCGTCTTCGAAAAATCATTGGTAAAAAGAAACAACAGTACGCTCTGTATTCGACGACAAAAGAATTGTGTGACGAATTAAAAGCCACCCTTGATAGCATGGAACGTACATTATTACGATACCACCAAGAACAATGTCCATACGATATTTCCGACGACGACGTTCGTTCGAAAAAACACGAACTAGAGAAAACGAAGAGCGAACAGGATGTGGCGGCTATTAAAGTCGGCCGTTGGTCGTCCATTCTACGTTGGTCAGGGCCGAGAGGTATTCAAACGTACGCACTCGAATATACCGTCAAAAAACTGGCGCGATTGACGACAGAATGGCTTCAACGTCTCTTTAGTACCGACACATGTGTTGCGACTATCAAATTAAATGTATTTTTCGACGAGAAAGAACGTCTTCAACGTTTTATAGAATACAAAGACCACTACGGTGTTTTATCCGGTGGTCAGTGGCGCCGTGCACAACTGGCAGCATTCATGGCGTGGCGTGAGACAAACAATTTCCCCTTGTTAATCATGGACGAACCGTGCACATCGATGGATATACAGGGCATTCATGCTGTTCAGGGGACACTTCGCGATTGGTGTGAAAAAGACGAGCGTCGGACGTGTTTTTTTATTTCGCACGAGCCCGAGCAACATCGCGATAAATCAATGTACCATAACCATACACGTATTCTGCATAAACGTGGACGGTCGACAATGGCTACCGACCAGGCCCCGGCAAAGAGACCAAAAAAAAGAAACCAGGTCGGCCAAACATAAAGAAACATAAACATCATATATAACCCATCATCGTTTTATTAATGTTTAACTGTACAGAAACACCTTTCACATGTTATTCACAAATACACATAATAGGTGAGCCATGGCTAGGAGTCGAATGGTTTGTCGGAATGTTGGGCGTCGCATTTGTTCTACAAATCGCGGCGAATTTTATTTGGTTGCAAGTCTCACAAGTATCACGCGAATTATTACAATATAAAAAGGAAGACAAGAGACGTTGCATATTAATCTCAAAAGCAGTGGGGTGGACGGCTCTATCCACGACTATAGGGATATTGCGGGTTATATTTATAATGGGCAACAATCTCTGGTTATATATCGTAATTTTGCTGGGAGATGTGATAGGAACGGCGTTGGCGTCATATGTACAGAGCAAGGACGAAGATAATACCATCGACGTTATAATCAAACATTTAGAAGACGACAAATTTGCGGATAAAAAGAAAAAAATAGTAACTCTGTTGACCGATACAGTGCTCGATGTTATCATCAAACATTTAGAAGACAACAAATTTGCGGACAAAAAAGAAAAAATAGTAACTTTGTTGGCTAATACAGCAAGCAACACGACATTCAAAAGAAGAAAGACTTTATTTTTATAAATGTAACACATAATATAATTAGTAAGTTGTCTAATTTATAATAAAAATTATGTTTGGCTTCCACGAACAAAATGCTATCGGCCAACGCGGCGAATCTTTATTCCTCAAACACCATCCAGGATGGCAAGCCAATAATTTGGCCGAAAAATGTAAAGAACCCGATTTTAAAGACTCCCACGGACGAAAACTCGAACTCAAATTTGATGTGTCCGCAAGAGCCAGAAGAGATTCTCAAGGGCGTCAGCTTAATTTCTTTATAGAAACCATCTCTAACGACCGCAAAAAAACGCCCGGTGGTGTATTTCGAGCCAAGAAAGAGGGCGTCGAGTTTTATGTATACATGTTCGAAGAGCCCTTTCGTATGTTTGTTCTGGACGTGAATAAAACGGACAAGAAAATTAAGGAATTGATCGCCACCGGATGGTACCGGAAATGTCGAATAAAAAACAGGTACTACCACACTGAGGGCTATCCACTACCCATTGCAGAGTTTAAATCTTGCATCGTCGGCCTGCCGCCGGCACGCATGTCCAAACAACAACGCGCACTCAAACGCCTTGAATGGTCTTTAAATAAATAAAAATACGTACTTTATACTACAATTGTATCGAAACTTTCAGATTTAGAGCGTGAGGCGGCAGCTGGATGAGGTATCATGACGTGTCTGGGCCATGATTGTGAACGCATTTCATAGCGCCTTCGCGTGATACCGACTTTAATGCTCTTCCAACAATGCCTCTTGTAACATATGTACACTATTAAAAATACAGGCAAACACCAAAGCACGTGCAACCAATCCCTGCCGGTTAAAGTATTCTGGTTGGTTGTTGAAGACGATGGGGTGGGAGAGGTGGGAGACGATGGGGTGGGAGACGATACAGAAGAACAATCACAATGACGGACCAGGGTTTCTAAAACGCATGGACTGTGCACAGGACTGGGCACAGGACTGGGCACGGACTCTGTTGGACTGGGCACGGACTCTGATGGACTGGGCACGGACTCTGTTGGACTGGGCTCTACTGGACTGGGCTCTACTGGACTTGACTCTGATGGACTGGGCACGGACACTGATGGACTGGGCCCAGGACTGGACTGTGTTGTATTTTTCTCTGTCGGACACAATAGTAATCTAGAATTTTCAAAGTTATGAATGACAGTACACATAAGCCATTGGGCAAAAATAGTCGGTTATTAATGTAAAAGATTATGTTGAACATTTTTCTAAAATATAATTTTTGGTTGGCCCTTTTCTTCGTCTATGTCTTCGGTGACATCTCTTTTTTTGGACAAACAACAATACACAAATATTATTATTACTACCATAATGAAAATGGGTAGTGTTGGTAGTACTGTTTTGAGCGTATGACTCGTTGATTTTTTGTTTTTGGCTTTGAGTTTGAATCTTGCGGCACATGTGGAACCATCGCCGTCGCATATGCCACATCTATCGTGAACTTTCTTGCGGTAGTGGCCTGCCACGTTGTCGCAACCTACACATCTATTTTTGCCCCCACATATACCACATTTGTCCATAGTATTGCCGTCACAATCGCATTTGAGTTGGTTCTGGTACGTCGCCGTGCGGATGATTTCGTCGTCGCCTTTACACAAGTCTTTGACGCCGTACGCTGGACACGCTTTGCCTTTGTGAGCTGCGGGCGTTCTGACATTAATCTTTTTGATTTTAAATCCCTCTTTCCCACATACAGCGCTGCATGGTTCAAAATTATTGTTCACAGTGTACTCACAATCCACCGGACATTTGCAATTTTCATTGAAACATGCGCCGGTGTAATCCCTACCGGCTAAAAAGGTATCTATGTCACTTGCATAGCCGTCCGGACATTCTGACGAACACACGCATGGTGTAGATGTCCACATAGGCAAACACGCTGCACCATCACCGAGTTGGGGGTATTCTGTCGTGCGTTTTAAAAGAACAGAGCCGTCGCCGCCACATACTGATGTACACACTGGAGAACCATCCTTGCTACCGACATAATGTTCAGACTGTTGACAGTCGCGTTGTGTGGGGAATATTCTGGCCGTTCCTTGGCCAGGCTTGTACGTTATTTCTTTCTCTTGATTCATAGGAATTTGAAAGTAGACATATTCGTCCTTCGTAATGCTGGCTTCCGTGCCGGCTGGAATGCGCCCTTTGAACAACTGAACGCCCGAAATAGCGAGTGTGGCCTGTATTTTCAGATTAAATCTATAATATTGACCATATTCAAGCGCACCTTTTGTGGGATGAAACACGACGTGTTGGTTTGTCCCGCCAACGTCGTAGTTGACACAAGTGTGGCCGGAGCATGCTTTTGCGCCCGTGGGTGTAACGGCCAAGTAACTTATTTTAGCGTCCGTGTCAAATGTACAGTCGGTTTCTTGCATGCATCCTACACAATCTGTGCACGTCGCACAAACTCTGTCGGAGTCTATTGTAAATGCTGTTTGTTCGTATTCGTTTTTATTGGGGTCGCAGACCGTTATGTTGGAACATTGACGGTCTTGCGTTGCGTTCGGCGCCACAGACTCGTATTGTGTCGACAAGCATTCAGTCAATGCGCTACATACTCTATCTTCAAACCATGTGGACGCTTGTGATTCGTATTTGGTGTCCGGACAGTCAGTAAGTTCAGCGCATTCTCTGTTTTGAGTATCGGTGGGCGCTTGTGTTTCGTATTCGTTCGACTCGCATTCGCGTGGTTCTTGACAGAACCGATTGCGTATGCCGGGTATGGGCGTTTGCGTTTCGAGTGTTCCGTTTGGACACTCTGGGTCAATGGTGCTACAATTGCGGTCGGCCGTTTCTGTGCCATTGGAGACAATGTATTCTGTCTGGACACACGTTTTTTTGAGACGACAATCAGAGTCCATTGTTTTGGGTTGGTCATCCACCAAGGCGTATTCTTCGGTGCCACATGGTGTCAATGGGACACACACGCGGTCTTGATACTCACTAGGTTCATATTGTTGATACATTGTTTGGGAACACCTCGTTCTATTTTGGCATGTACAGTCCGCGACTTTGCTTTCGTTTTTTGAAATGTATTCGTCACCTGAACATACCGTTAAATCTTGACATTCGGCGTCTTTTATGTCAGACGCGGGTGATGTTTCCCATTGCGTGGTAGAGCATTGCGTAATAGGTCTGCATATCTCATCGGGTGTCATCCAATACCCCAGGTAGCATATTTCACATGACTCTTTATTGTGTTCTTTACATGCTCCTGTGTACGCCGGTTTGGGACGGCCACCGTTACAGGTACATTCACGAACTTCACAACATTCTTCAGATGTACATGTATAACCGCTGCATGTTGCGTTGGTTATATATTGTCGGGTGTGTTTATATTCACCACATATGGCTTCATCGGGCGGACATGTTCCGGGTCTAGTACAACAAGATTCTCTATCGGAATTCTCACACGACTCACCATAGCAATATCCGGTGTATTTGCCATTTGTATTCAGACGATAATTAATTTCAAATTTGTTCCAAGTGAACGTAGAATCAACCGAACCTTCTTCGGGTGGTTCAAGCCATCCATCGGTACATATTCTGTTCTCACATTCTGTTTGACAATACCCGGTGCCAAGAAGATGCGTTTTAGGACACGGTTTACAACATTCACTAAAACTTTCTTCGGTGCATAATCCGTTCGAGTCAGATGTTGATATACATTCTATGGTGTTTTCAAGCAAACCGTTACCATATGTAATCATTTTTTGTACAATGACTTCTTTATTATCGATTTCACGCGATTGTTCTCGAGTTTCTTGGCGATTGCATAATTGTTTTATACCATATACATAGTCGCGACAATACTGTTTATGACATTTGTGCATCGCACTGGCTGTACAAAGCGTATTGGGGCCACAGATTTCGTAGTTTTGTTGCGCATCGATGCACATGCATTCTAAAGGGCCATTCGATTCTATACCTTGTGTATTTTCACAGGTTGGATTTGGTATTTCGGAGCATATTGCATACTCTGCATTGCAATATTGACCTTTTTTACAAAATGTTCTAGAACTCTCACCGATTCCGCATAAACATTCATTTGTGCTGCTGGCAATATCTTCCGGACAAACCTCAATTTTTCGACGAATGCAACCCTTTTCTAAATCGTCAAACGTTGGGTTGAAACAAAACTCTCCCCTTTCACAATCGTCAAGTTTGTCACCGGTTTCTTTGTCAAAACACGGGCATGACACGGACGACGCGCCGCCGCCGGAAATACACCGAGGGTTTTGACAAAGACCATTTTCATAACACGCTTGCGATGACGTGGTACATATGGTAGACGACCTAGTCTGATAAGGTGTAAAGTCAGACGGGCACGAACAAACGGTTTCCGATTCGAACAGTTTCGTGTGCAACGTCAAGCCATCGGAATACGCACATTTCCTGGAAGCCGAACAATATTTTCCATCGATACAATACTGTCCTGAACTACAACCCACGTTATCATAACAGTGGCAATTGCCTGTATTGAGCCCATCCGTACAACTGGCCATATATTTATACCCGTCTCGCACTTTGACCGGTGATAGCGCCGGTTCAACATCACACCGTTCGTGATTTACGACGGCCAACGATGTCTTATATGGACAGTCGTAATTGGGCTTGTTTGTGTAAACATATGTGTTAATCCATGCGTTTTTCAGCGGACGTGTATACTTATCAAAATTGAACGTAACATCAAACTCTTGCGGTATAGAACAATTTGATTCTGTTTGAATCGAACAATAACAACGTCCGTCCATTTGTCCATCTGGAAATGCGTAGGCATCCCATTTATCGTTTTCAGTGTAAGGGTTATCTACGACCGCGAATCCACGAAGTTGTTGAAACCATTCACTGTCTTTTGCTTTAAAACAAGCATTTGCACATGCTTTTGCGCGTAATTCAGGTGTCGTACCCGGATTTTCTCTTTTTTCAGGCCCGAACGGTGGATGCCAAATATAATGACGCCAAGAACCGTCATACATAACAAATGTAGTAGCATTGAACGCGCCATTGTACGAATCACACAATCCTTTGTGTTTGAATACATAATCTATTTCAACTGGAGCAGGGGGTTCACACGTTGTTTGTTTTCTTTGGCAAACTAAACCCGTTTCTGACCAACACATGGCATTACCACACATACACGGGGCAGCGTTGACCCCCTGCACACATGTCACCGGCGTACACGTGCCATTTAGACATGGCGTACCCGCCGGACACGGGTGGATGTCACCGCAGATACAATCTTGTTCCGAAGCCGAACAACTTTTCGCTATATATTTTTTCTCTGGAGTCAAACCATTTTTTATTTTTGTCCGACGCATATTGCTATCAGGATGACAAAAAGACTGTGGCTCATAACAATGCATGTCTGCCGAACAACGGTTCGAACCACACTGACATACTACATCATTTTTGGTTGTACCCTCTGGCCCACACGTTGGTGTCTTCGAACAACCCGTTTTCGTATCACAATAAAAACCAGTGTTTTCTAAACATACTTTGTGAACGGGCACATCTTGCGTGCTGCGGAAAACGTAAGAGTTGTGATTTATGAAAAATGTCCGGACAGGAGCCAAAATAGCTTGTGTTGTCGGACAAATACACACATCGATATTTTTCAACAAACCATTTGTATTTGTACATTCGGGAGCTGTGACGGAGCCTTCTGTCAAATGTTCACCGCCGATTAAGCTGCACGATTTGATTTGGTGGGGGGCGGCGTCACAGTAAGTGTTCGCCGGACAATACACACGATCGGCATAATATTCCTTTTCTAAAAGAGCGCATTGACATTTTTTTGTATTCAATGCTTCGCCATTTGTCGAAACACACATGGGAAAAGAAAGACATCCTATGAGAGCAACGCAATATTGGTCAAATTGACATGAATATCTGTCGAGTTCTTCAATCGTTCTGTCGAGTTCTTCAACCGATGTGCATAAACAGGAATCCGAATTTTTCTGCTGTCCAGTTAAATCAGGGCACTGTGGGAGACCCAAGTCAAAAAACACATCGACTGGAATATTCCAGCACGTATCAAAATTACAATACTGTCCCACCGAACAAACGGCAGATTCGTCCACCACGCCACATTGGCACTCGATGGGTGTTTGTGCTTTGTCTGTGCATAACGGAACAATTTTATCGCCGTTCTTACGCAGATTTGCAAAATCCCCACATATTTGATGTTTGTCATAACAATACTGGTTGGTCAAACAACTATACTCTAGTTGTAGCTCGGTCGCTGGTGGTAGCTCGGTCGCTTCTGTGACAAGTGTACCGTTGCATCGACATGGTGCGTCGTTCGGTGACAGTCCATTATAATTATCGCATTGTGGTATAGGAACTGTGGCGCACGTACTTTCTTGACAAAATCCGTTGTCCACCAAACAATCTGCTGTACCACAGGAACATGGCGTTGTTTGGTGTATTCTGCCGTCGGTAAATGGACATTTCGGGCCTAATCGACACTTTTGGTCGATACAGAATTGGTCTGCTTCACACGTACTGTTAGCATGACAATGACATTTTTCACCCGTTGACTTCGAACATTCTACGAAACGACATGTACCATCTGTTTCACAATGTAACCCTGTATCTTCTGTACAGACCTCTCCCAAGTTGAATTGACAAGAGCATTCGTCATCATTGGTAATGTTTGGAGGTTGCGTACACCTTGGAGTCGACTTGCAACTATTTTGGTCGGTCATACAAAACAACCCGGTTCCATCAGTGCAATCCGCTGTGCCACAGGAACACGCCTGTACATTTTCGTGTAGACCCGTTGCATTTTGACACACGGCATGGCGACAGCGGTTTTGGTCGGCCGTACAAAACAACCCACTTTCACTTGTACAATCCGTGCGACCGCATCCACAAGCTTCAGAATTGGGGACATGGCCTTCAATGTTGGAACACTGTGCATACTTGTTGCAAATATGTGTAGAAGCCGTACAAAACAGTTTGTCAGTGGGACATGCGTGCGCGTCGTTATTCGTCGAACTACACGCACATTGCTGCGAATTGACGACTGACCCATTCCTGTTAGCACAGATAGGATACTCGTAACATTGTTGACCAGCACACACTGTGGAATTTGACGGACACGTTGTAATGTTCCAAACGCCATCAAAACGACCAGAACACTGGCACGCTTCTGGATTGACGACGGTGCCATTTCTGTTAGCACATATTTTTTTGTCTGTGCATAGATGTGTTGTTTGGTTGTTATTTTCCCATTTCAAACAAACGTTGCCCTCTACACATGGTAGATGTTCACCACATTTACAATCGGCGCGATTTTCAACTTCACCCGATTTAGGGCAAGTTGGGCCAAACATAACCAAACACAAACAACCCCACCCAGGCACCCGATCTACCGCTAGTTGAGACGGATCAGGAAAATATTGATGATGAGAATTCCGTTCACCACATTTTCTGCCCGTCCAATTGGGGGGAACTCCTATTCCAAAGCCATCTTCTGTCTCACCTTCATAATAAGTGGTTCTAATACAACCGTTTGCTGTCCATGGTAACGGCTGGTGTGAATCTGTTCTAGTGTATATGGTATATGGGAAGATATTGTGATGATCACTTGGAAATAATTGTTTTGCCGCTTCTTCACATTGACCTTTTTGTTGGATGGTTTTGAAGTTATTGGATTCACAATCATCATTATCTATAAATTTGAATGTTTTGGTGTACGGGCCCGGCAATGGTGAACAACCAAATGTCGATGCGGTCGATGAATCACAATAGTGATTTGGTTCGCAGGTTGCTGTCCCACATGAACAAGAAGGACTATTCATATTTGTACCGGTTATATTTTGACAGATAGGCGCTAACATGCAGCGGTTTTTCGATGAATCACAATAGTGATTTGGTTCGCAGGTTGCTGTCCCACATGAACAAGAAGGACTATTCATATTTGTACCGGTTTTATTTTGACAGTTAGACACTAACTTACAGCGGGTTGTCGATGAATCGCAGAAAAGACCGGAGTCTGTCGTGCAGATTCCCGTTCCACCACACAAGCAGGCATCGGAATTTGCATTATTTCCGTCGGTTTGGGTGCAGTCGGGTGCTACGACGCACAGGCAGGATGAGGAGTAAGAGTGTACATCGCACTTTTGTTCGGAGGTGCTGTAACTGTTGAACGACAAATATCCACTGTAAGAAAAGAAGCATCCTGGTGGAAACGACAAACTGTCAACAGTGGCAATTACAGAACCGATACCCATACTCACCGCTGCTGTCTCACACGCCGCTTTGTCCAAAATCGGCGCCCCATTTGTTATCGTATCACACCCAGACGCAGACTTCTTATAACCGGGCAACCCCGTCTTCCGACAGTAGGAACCACTCAAGTAGCAGAACATGCCATTGTTACATACCGCACTTCCACAGGAGCACGTCATGTTGTTGAGTGATGACCCATCGGTGACTGTGCATGGTGGTAAAAGACACTTGGATGTTGTAGTTTCAAGACAATTAGGTGCAGAGAGGCAAAGGCAGAAGTCGGACGAGGAGCAGGAGCTTGTGGAGGTGGTTAACCTGTTGTATCTCAAACCGCTCCACCAGAAACATCCTGGTGGCCAGTGCGAGACCGACCATTCATCCGCCACCACCTCACTCAAACCTAAACTTGAAGCTGCCGCTTCACAG